>OBWS01000216.1_pt1 | contig 37068 bp, 33 predicted proteins | sample 1495291 | NCBI WGS metagenome assembly OBWS01 (sample SAMEA2580090, study PRJEB22360) | human gut metagenome | biome: human gut; feature: human-associated habitat; material: faeces | place: Denmark | collected 2008/2010 | reverse complement strand
GGCCTCCTTAGGAAAAGTGAGCGCGAGCCGGCGCGGTTTGAAGTCGGAGTGTAAGTGGCCACAGACGTGATGGCCGGTCTTTGGCCATTGCGGCTGTGGTCCTTACACGCAGACTTCTGCGCCGGGGAGCGCGTTATGGTGAGCGCGAGCCGGCGCCTTATTGAAAGTGAGTCCACACACTAAAACCAACTCCGCTCATCACATCAACCGATACACCCGTTCATGAATTGCATCAAAATGACCCAGTGCGCGATTCAATGCAAAGATTCGGCGATCAGGTACCATCATCGCCTCCTGCCAAAATAACCGGCTATTGGTCGCACCATAGCGCTCGCCAATCACAAACAATTGCTTATCAGGAAAGTATCGTTGCATGATATGTAAAAACCGCACATCATTGGGGTCTTTATCTGGGCTCCATGCCATGACCACCGCATCAACTTGTGCCGCATATAAAAATAAAGCTGCATTGGCGGTAGCGGTTTTCACTGGCACTAATGGTTGGCGGCCGGTGACATTTTCCGCAACCCATGTATGAGCATCGGTGGTAATAGTCGGATTTCCTTGATCACGTAATCCTGCACTGACATAGCCATTGCCCGCTGCGACTTCCAGATAACGTTGACGGCCATACAACTGTTGCCATGTCGCGAAAAAATCTTTATGCACAAACGACCACATACCATCATGAAACGCAATGTACCGCCTAAAATTGTGAAGCAGATGATCCAACGCCATCAAATCGGCCAATTTGGCTCCCGGCAGTAACAATGCCTGTTCAATTTGAGGGGTGGTTAACCCCAGCCACGGCAAGGCATGTTGCGGTAATTGCTGGTTGGCAAGCGCAAGCCGCCACGCTGTCATGGCTGCGATTTGTTTTTTTAACGGTGAAATTGCCTGATATTTTTCAGCCAGTTGTAAGAGTCGTGTCCAGTAAGCCATCCTAACCTCATATTCTAAATACTGGCAGCTACTTAGCTAACCCTTTTTTCGCGCAAAAGAACAGGCAAAAGCCGCCATGAACGGCGGCTTTTGCAACAGGGGCAACAACCTCGTACTAATGAATGCCCAGTGCCATCTTAGCATACCGACTAAGACGTTCCGGGCCCCACGCTGGGTACCAGACAAGGTGAATCTCAACGCTTTGGATCCCGTCAATCGCCGTTAACGCCTGTTTGATATCGGCATCAAGCATATCGGTTAACGGGCAACCCATGGTGGTAAGGGTCATTTCAACCGTACATTTACCATTTTCATCCAAGTCAACCCCATAGATGAGGCCAAGGTTAATCAGATCGATCCCCAACTCCGGATCAATCACGGTTTCCAATGCATCCAGGATCTGCTGTTTCATTTTATCAAAATAGGCCTGGTCTTGGGTGGCGGCTTGATCATGCGTATCTGCCATCAGCAGTCCCTTCCTTTCTGAACGTCTTAATGGTTACTTTTTGTCCGCTTCAAGCACGCCAGCAACTGAATAATGGTTCTTGGCCATTTCATTCAGGACAATATGGACATGCTCAGCCGGCGCTCCGGTGTCCTTAACAATGGCGGCGGTAACATCTTTGACCAGTGCTTTAAGCTGCTCCGGCGACCGGCCTTCAATCAAATCAATATGGACTAGTGGCATCATGCTCCACTCCTTCAACTGAGAATAAGGTACGTGTTAATCTGCTTTATTTTAGCATGTGAAACACGTTTACGCACGTATGATCAAAAAGTAAGCGCGAGCCGGCGCGGTTAGGAATCGGAGTATAAGTGGCCTTGGGCGTGATGGCCGGGCTTTGGCCATTGCGACCAAGGTCCTTATACGCAGATTCCTGCGCCGGGGAGCGCGTTATGGGCGTAAAGGCGAACTAGTGGCCTCAGGTGTGATGGCCCGGTTCTGGCCATTGCGCCTGAGGTCCTTACACGCAGACTTCTGCGCCGGGAAGCGCGTTATGGGCATAAAGGCGAGCGCAAACAAAATCAATTAGCAGTCAAGGTACATAGCTTCAAGCGTGATAGTCCGTATTTAGCCACTGCAAATAAGATCGCACAATCAATCCCCTTCTCTAAACTCAAGATTCTTCCCTTTCTTTAAAGTCTCACACAGTAAACAAATTAGTCGCCTGCTGCTTCACCCACTGTTGATCAGCAGTGAGAACGATGATGTATCCATGTGCCTTTAACCATGCTAGGATAGCCTGTCCGCGCGCCATGTCAACCACATCGAATGGGCGGTCAAGAATCAGCAGCTGGCTGCTAAGTGCGGCCCGTGCCAACGCAATTCGTTGCTTTTCGCCAGTCGAGATTGTTGAAGCATTGATTTGGGTGTCAGTGTGGAACCGCGCGGAAATACCAAGGATGTCCAGTAAGTCTTTTTCTACTGAACGCGATTTGGCAACTGGTGTTGTCCCAAATGCAAAACCGGGGAATAAATGGATGTTATTCGCCAAAGACTCATGGAAGACAGCTGGATTTTCAGGAAGATAACCTACCGCAAAGTCGGGCGATTTAAAATTGGCAGCCGCCAAATTCAGATATTTGGCAGGTTCATTTGCCAGTTCGCGAAGTAATCTGCTTTTGCCACTGCCATTTTGCCCTTCTATACATAGAATATCCCCACCACGTAAAACGACCGAGCTATTCTTAAATTGCTTTTTAAGCCGGTCACGAGTCTGGTTATACCCAGCATCATCCCGCCCTTTACGCTGGAAAAATTGCGCGATTTTAGCTTCAACAAAGCGGATGCGCTGAAGCAATTCAAGGGTTTGATTTGAGATCGTCACAAAGTCAAATCCTGGCGCGATATAAGTTAGGAATAAGGCAATGGTTCCCGGAGAAATCTCCTTAGTCTGATTCGCAATCAATAGCGTGAATGCAATCGCCAGCATGTTAATAAAAGCAATCATATTGGTCAAAAATGCCGCATATGTCGCCTGCTTCAGACCACTGACGAGTTGTTGCTTATTCTTGCGATCCAGCTCGGCTTCGGGGTGAAGTACCCCCAAGAAGCGCATATACCGGTTGTTGGAAATAAGATCAAACATGAAATTAAAATAGTTAAGCGATGCCTTTCTAGCACGCCCATACAGGACACCATTGTATTTTTGAGCAATTAAAATAACGGTTTGTACAACTATGAGTGGGATGATGACCGCAACCGTCAACGTTTGACTGTATGAAAACAGAATGACCAAAGAACCCACCAAGAAGGCAAATTTCACGCACAAGTCGGTGATGGTCAAGGCAACAAAGTCAATTGACGGCAAATCAACATTCACGACATTCAGAAGGTCGGCGGCATGCTTCGACCCAAAATCAGGCAGTTTTGCAAATAATTTATTGATAAAGGTTTTATCGGTATTAAACGTGATTCGCGCGTCAAGCATGCCATAGCGTTGACGCGACAGGTTGATCAGGATGACAACCCCAATGAACACCAGAATCGTCAGCCAGAACAGCGACCCGTGATGTTTTGCCAAAGCATCAAAGGCCCGCTTTTGAATCAGGCCAATGACCAGCGGCGCACATTCCTGTATCAACGAAAATAGGATCAAGGCGGCAATCAGCTTTTTATTGTCGAAAAATAGATCGCGAATTTTTAACATTTTGTTCTTCCTCGTAGGTTGATGCCCAATCTGCTAGTTTCGAGAAGTAGACGCATTCACCCTTTGTGATGCCATAGACATGATCGGCAAAATGTAGCCGGTTGGTTTTATGCGAAATCAGGATCATTTTAACCTTGAAAGTGTCCACGTAATGCCGCAGCAAACGGGAAACCTCGGCAAATCGAGCCGTATCAAGTGAGCTCAGGGTTTCGTCAAGGATAATCAAGTCCTTTTCTAGCAAAAGCGCTCTTAATATCAGTAGCAGCTGGCGATCCCCATCCGCTAACTTGTCAATGTTCTCACCGGCTTCACCCACCTGAGCTGATAAGGTTGTGCGCAGATAATCTAGCCTAGCTTTCGACACACCAAGTTGTTTGAGCCGTTGCCAGACATTTTGCGTGGCATTATTTGCCGAAAAACCTTGTAAGTTCTTCTCAATTGAAACGTGGAAAAGCGATTGGTCAACAGAGACGTAAGCAACGTTCGCTCCCATTTCAGAAGCTGATATTTTTGAAATTGGCGTCTTTGAATAGTCAATTTGCCCCTCGTACTGGTGCTGCAGGCCAACGATCGCTTTTGCAAGGGTACTTTTCCCCGAACCGGACACACCGGACACCCCAATGATTTGTCCCGGTGCAATGGCCATATCGACTTTCTTTAGTACCAGGTGATCAAAATTTCTTAAGTTTGAAATATGGAGCTGAATAGTAGGTTTAGTAGGATAGGGACTGTTTCCTGATTGCATCACAAATTTGCGCTCCAATTCAGCAAGGTTGGCAAATGCACCTTTGAGATATTGCACATTATTCGCGTGAAACTGCATGCTTTCCAAAGGTGCTTGAATTCTGGTAGCGTAATCGATCATCATATACACCGTCCCCAACCCGATCACGCCGCGTAGGAAACTGTACCCGCCCAGTGCTAACGAGGTAACTTCCAAAAAGGCAATCAGCACAAGTGCGGCGATCCACGAACGATAAATAAAGCTCTGAGCATGTAATTCCAAAGGCAGCAGCTTATCGTACTGTTTATTAAACCAAGCAATGACGCGATTCGAAGCCTGCATCGGGGCCACGTCATTGTTATTAACAAAAACATCTTGCAGAAAATCAGCCGTCTTTGCTTCCCTTCTTCGCAACTTAGGGATCACATCGTTGCCACTGGTATTAACGTGCCTTAAAACGAGAATCGAGAGAAGCAGATAACCAGTAAAAGCTGCCCCGATCAAGACTGACTGAAAAAACAAGACGCAAATAATCGTGATCACCTGAATCACATCTGACCACACTGGAATTAAGGTTTGCTGGCAAAAAAGTCGGCACTGATCAATGTCCTTAGTCAGGCGGTCATTTAAGTCGCCGGTTTGAAAGGATTCAGAATCGCGAATTTCATCACCAAAGGAAATTAAGTTGAGGTATCCTTTTCGTACCCGGTGCGTCATTTTCAAAAAAACCACATACGAAAAAGCGCTGAAGACTGTGCGACCGGCTAACAATATCAACCCTAGTGCTAGATAAATATAAAAATTGTGAAGAACGTTTGCGCTGCCGGGAACTGTCACGCCGTTGATCATGCGCTGAACAAAGACTTCAGCGTATACTGCACTGGCACTCAACGCCAAAGATATTAATAAGACCAGTCCTAATGTCAGCTTACCGCGGCTTGAAGCAATTTCGGATTTAAGTATTTTAGGCATAAGCGCTTCCTTGTTATTAGTATGAAATCTTAACTATCGGCGAGCTGTTAAACCGGATGGTATCCTTCATTCTTAATGGCTTTTAATATTAACAACCATCCATTGCGTATGTAGGATAGCAGTCGCCTGGTGATCTCATTTTATTATCATCAGGCTATCATTATATTGTGAAACGGTCAACTAATGATCTGATAAGCAATGTATTTTTTTTTGAATTCATCACCGGATCACGGCTTTGCAGGCTTGATTTTCACGACAACAAAATAGAGCCGTCCAACCACCTCAACTCATCAACGCCGCTTCTGCTTAAAGTGCGCGGAATTAATGGGTCAGTCGATAATTAGACGACTCTCTTGACTACAAAAATGTTAGCCGTTACATAAACGTAAACGGATCGGTCGACAACTTCGATGGAATTGCCTTGACGTCCCAACCCTCAGCAACCGCCCATTCGTTGATCAACCCGGCAACTTTTTCTTTCATGATCGCTTCGATGTGATGCCCAGGGTCGATCACAGGTAAATCCGCTGCCAGCATATCGTGAGCCGTGTGATAGTAAACATCGCCGGTAATGAAGACATCGGCACCAGCCTCTTTGGCATCGTTGAAGGCATCGCCGCCATCGCCGCCAAGAATTGCAACTTTTCGAACCGGCCGCTCCAAGTCACGAGCAACGACGCGTAAGCCTTTGACGTGATACGCTGCTTTGACTTGTTCAACGAAAACCTCGAGGCGAACTGATTCAGGCAATAAGCCGATTCGGCCCATATTCGCACCTTCACCTTCGTTAATAAACGGCACGACTTGAGTCAAACCCAGCGCATCGGCCAGCCAATCATTCATGCCTTCCTGAACCCGATCCAAATTGGTATGGGCGCTATAAACTAACAGGTCATCTTTTAAAATCTGCGCGTACATCGCATTTTGCGGAACCCGTAAGTCCAGATTGTGAACCGAATGAAACATTGCTGGGTGATGGGAAAAGATCATGTCAGCATGAACCGTTTCAGCCTCGGCCACCACCTCGGGACGAACGTCTAAGGTCACCAACACGGTTTTAACGGGACGATCAGGGTTGCCTAATTGTAAGCCACTGGGATCGCGCTCCATAGCAAGGCTTAAAGGCGCATAGTCTTCAAAACGATTGATAATATCTTTACCGGTTGTCATGTGCACTTAATTCCTCCTTAATTAATGCCAGCAGGTGCTCCTGTTCACGAATCTTGGCCAATGGTACCATCTTCGCATCGGCTAATCCTTCAAGTACCGCTTCGGTTTTTTCGGCTTCACGGTGCATCTTTTTCATGAAAGTCGGATTTTTTTGACGGCGCAGAATCGGACCAAAGCGCAGGTCTGCTTCTGAGTAAGGTACATCGGGTCTGGTTTTGCCTGCTGCCATCATTTCGTAAATATGGCCTTCATCTTCTATAATTTGTTCACCGATAATGCCATAACCGTGTTTATCTAGCCATAGTCGAACATCGTACTGGTGACGATTAGGTGCCAGTACCAGCGTCTCGGTGCCATCCAACTGCGGCTGACCGGCCTCGAGGATGTTCGTAATGAGCTGGCCACCCATTCCGGCAATCACAATAGTTGAAATGGCATCAGCAGGGTGAATGCCGGCTAACCCATCTGCTTGGCGGACGCTGATTTGGTCTGTCAAACCAGCGTCCGCGACATTTTGCTTGGCAATTGCAACGGGTCCGGCGCCAATGTCACTGGCAACGGCGAATTTAATGATGCCGCGTTGCACAAGGTCAATCGGTAAGAAAGCATGATCCGTGCCAATGTCGGCTAAGCGCTCGTTTGGTTCGATAAACGCGCGAATCGCCTGTAGCCGTTTTGATAAATGTATATGATCCATGAATTTACTGTCCCCTCATCTGATTAACAGCTTTTATTATAACAAACTGATGTCACGATGCTGGTATTGTCGCTAAAAAGGTTCAGATTCTTGTTGTGTGCCGGTTGTGTTTCAAAATAGCATCTGACCGGCCGCGCCAAGTCGCAAAAAGCCGCCATCTCAAATGAGACAGCGGCTTTGTCAGTTGCTTATTCAAGAAAATCCTTAAGCTGCTTGGAACGGCTTGGGTGGCGGAGTTTCCGCAATGCCTTGGCTTCAATCTGACGAATGCGTTCACGGGTCACGCCAAAGACTTTGCCGACTTCTTCCAGCGTGCGCGTCCGGCCATCGTCAAGTCCAAAGCGCAGCCGCAAAACATTTTCTTCGCGGTCAGTCAAAGTGTCAAGCACGCTCTCCAACTGTTCCTTGAGCAATTCGTAGGAAGCGTGATCTTCCGGACTGGTAGCGTCTTGGTCTTCAATGAAGTCGCCGAGGTGTGAATCGTCCTCTTCACCGATTGGCGTTTCCAAGGACACTGGCTCTTGGGCGATCTTCAAAATTTCGCGGACTTTTTCGGTTGGCATATCCATCTCGGCACCGATTTCCTCAGGAGTTGGTTCGCGGCCAAGATCCTGAAGCAGTTGACGTTGAATCCGAATCAGTTTATTAATGGTTTCAACCATATGAACAGGAATTCGAATCGTCCGGGCTTGGTCAGCAATCGCGCGGGTGATCGCCTGCCGAATCCACCAGGTGGCGTAGGTGGAGAACTTGAACCCTTTGCGGTAATCAAACTTCTCGACCGCCTTCATCAAGCCCATGTTACCTTCCTGAATCAAATCCAGAAACTGCATGCCACGACCAACATAGCGCTTAGCAATGGAGACCACCAGTCGTAAGTTAGCTTCGGCCAGTCGTTGCTTGGCTTCTTGATCGCCTTGTTCGATCTTCAAAGCAAGGGCAACTTCTTCGTCAGCGGTCAGCAATGAAACCCGGCCGATTTCCTTAAGATACATCCGCACTGGGTCATTAATCTTAACCCCAGATGGCGCGGACATATCGCTCATTTCCTTCTTGGAAACCTTCTTTTGCTTCTTGAGGCTGATCGTTGCCGGTTCGCCATTTTCGTCAACAATCGCGATCCCATTGTCTTCGATTTTCTGCATTAAATCATCAATGGCGGTACTCTTTAGCTCAAACGGCTTGATCAATTTAGAGGTTAAATCGTCTTCGGTGATCTGCTTTTTCTTCTTATAATCTTTGATGACAGCTTTGACGGCATCATCATAAGCCTTAGTCGTTGTGTGACTCTTGCTAGCGGTAGTCTTCTTGGCCGTTGTTTTCTTGGTTGCGGTCTTTTTGGTCGCAGCCTTTGCTTCGGTTGCTGCTTTGGTTGAAGCTGCAGCCGTTGTCTTCTTTGTGGTCTTGCTTACTTCAGTTGCTGTTTTTTTATCAGCCATTAAAGTTCCTCCCCTAGCCTTGTTGTTGCTTCAAAAGTTTCATGAGATTCACATATTGCACCGTTAATTCGCCTTGTTTCTGTTTGTCACCCAATCGCTGTGCCTCGGTAATGGCTTGTTTAATCGCCTGCAGCCGCGAAACGGTTGACGCCGATGTGATCGTCTGGATTAACTCATCAATCGTGGCCTCGCTTGCTTCCGGCAGTGACTGCATCGCGACATCAGCCGCCACCCCGCTGAGCTCAGGATTAACCCGATCCAAAAATCCTGCAAGCTCACCATCCGGCTGTTCATGCAAAAAGCGCAACCAACCAGTGAAAAGTGTTTGAAAATACGGCGTTGGAAATACAAAAGTCGCATTTTTCAAGCGTTGCATCACGAGGTCATCGTGCCAGACATAGTACAATAACTGGCGCTGAGCCGCGGTGTAGCGATCCAGCGGGCGGACGGGTTGATCGGCAACCGGTGGCTGAGCTGCGGCCGGTCGCCTGGTTTGCGGACTCGGCAGGCTTTGATTGAGCGCGGCAATGGGCACCTCGGTCGTCTCTGCCAGCTGTTTGACGTAAACCGCCCGAGCAACCGGATCACTGATTTTGCCAATGATGCGTAAGGCCGCATTCAGATAAGTCAACTTGGCCTGATCGTTGTGCATGTCCACACCACGGGCCAGAAATTGTAACATAAAAGCAGTTGGTGTCAAAACCGACTTGACTTGTGCTTGAAAGGCTTCTGCTCCCCGTGCACGAATGTACTCATCCGGATCCATGCCATCCGGTAAAACGACCACATCCGTTTGCAGGCGAGGATGATCAGCCAGCATGGTGACAGCCCGTTCAATCGCTTTTTGACCCGGTTCATCACCATCGTAACAAACTGTTAACCGTTTGCTCAAATGACTGATGATATCGACTTGTTCCGTGGTCAAACTGGTTCCCATTGAAGCGATCCCGGTTTTAACACCAGCTTGATACGCCGCAATCACATCCATATACCCTTCAAAAAGGATCGGGCCACCATCACGCCCAAACTCGGCTTTGGCGCGATGAAGGTTAAATAAAATATCCCGCTTGTTGAAAAGCTTGGTTTCCGGACTGTTTAAATACTTAGCCTGGGACTTATCTAACTGTAAAATCCGCCCGGAAAAGCCGACCACCTTGCCATTAGCATCCGTTAACGGAAACATCACCCGATCATTGAAACGATCAAACAACTTACCGGCCTGATCTTCAACAAATAGGCCACTGGCGCGCTGATCCTGATATTCAACATGGCGATTATTAAGAAATGCCACCAATAGATTTCGTTCTTCAGGTGCATAACCCAGTTGGAATTCTTCAATCGTTTCGTCGGTTAACCCGCGTTTATGCAGGTAGGCCAGTGCAGCCTCACCTTTTTCCGTATTTACTAGGATATGATGATAAAGATCAGCAGTATCCTGAAGAATGTGCTGCTGCTTGGCAACTTCAGGATCAACCGGTGCTGCCTGACCCACTTGGACGTCAAGCGGAATACCGGCAAAATCGGCTACCTTTTTAACTGCCTCAGGAAAGGTCGCGTTGTCATAATCCATGACAAACTTGAAAACATTACCGCCACGTCCGCACGAAAAACAATGAAAAATCTGTTTGGATTCATTAACGGAAAAAGACGGTGTGTGCTCTTCGTGAAAAGGACAGAGGCCAAACAGATTCTGTCCAGTCTTTCGCAACTGCACGTATTGCCCAATGTAATCGGCAATATTGACCGCTTTTAAGACTTGATCAATAGTGGCCTCAGGAATCATTCCGGCGATATCAGCTCACTCCCTTCCCATGGCGAATGGCATTGCAATCATTGCGCCACCACGACTTGAACCGATTGAAATAGCGGTAAAAAGTCGCACTTCTGACGTGAAATGCGACTTTTATATAGTCTATCGGCATAATAATGCAAGATATAGTATAGCCTGATGAATCAAGAAAAGCAAGTCTATTTGACAATCACTTGGCTAACGTCACCAAATTGGCGGATTAACTTAGCAAGCTGCTGCAAGGTAGCAAGGCGATTTTCGCGAACAGTCTTATCATCTGCCATCACCATCGTCGCATCAAAGTAGGCATCAATCGGCTTAGCCAAGGCTTTTAATGCTTGATAATCCGCTTCAGTCGGTTCAGCAGCAAATGTTTTGGCAGTTGTTGTCACTGCGTCATGTAGTTGACCTTCAGTCGGGTTTTCAAACTTAGTCGGATCAACCGCTGTCGTTACCGTTTGCTTACCGGTAATCCGTAAGACCCGCCCCAAGGCTTCCATTACCGGCTTGAAATCAGAATCGGCTGCATGCTGGGTCAGTAGCTTAGCAGCAGCCAAAATACCGGCAATATCGGCATCGCTGCGAACAGTGACGGCATCAACGATATCATGCCGAATCTTTTGACCTTGCAACAACTGCTTGGCCCGATCAATCATGAAATCGTTAAGTTCTTGTTGGTGCGCGGCAAAATCAAGTCCGTTCGTTTGATCAGCTTCAGCCAAGGCTTTAGCAATGGTCGGCTGTAGGCTAGCCAGCGCAAACGGCCAGTCATGTTCGGCAATCATGCGCACAATACCGTATGCCTGACGCCGCAACGCATATGGATCGTTGGAACCACTCGGGATTAAGTCAACGGCAAAGAAACTCATCAGCGAATCCAGCTTATCGGCAATTGCCAGCACCGTTCCGACTAGACTTTGCGGTAAGGCACCGTCTGCCGCGATTGGTTCATAATGTTCCGCAATTGCTTGAGCAACAGCAGGTTTTTCGCCGGCAAGCCGGGCATAATGTTCGCCCATAATCCCTTGTAATTCAGGAAATTCGCCGACCATCGACGTGACAAGATCGAATTTGTAGATCGAAGCAGCGCGATCCAGATCAGCTTTTTCGTCCGCGGTCAAGCCGAATTGATCAGCAAGTAACGCGGCAATGACTTTGGTGCGCGCCATTTTGTCGTACATTGAGCTGATTTTGTCATGGAAACTAACCGCTTTAAGGCGCTCAACGTCTTCAGCAATGCTGCGTTTCTGGTCTTCGGCATAGAAGAACGCTGCGTCTTCCAAGCGCGCCGTTAGCACTTTTTCGTTGCCCGCAATCACATTGTTCAAATGATCGTGGTTGCCGTTACGCACGCCAATAAACGCATTGACCATTTTGCCTGCCTGATCACGAGCATAGAAGTAACGCTGGTTATCTTTCATTGACGTAATCAGCACTGCTTCCGGAATTGCCAGATATTTCGGATCAAACGTACCGGCAAAAGCTGTCGGCCATTCTACTAAATTGTTAACTTCTTCCAATAAGTCACTATCGAGTTCGATCTGCCATTGATGATCGGTGGCAATTTGCTCGATTTGTTCCCGAATCAACTGTTTGCGTGCAGCCGGTTCTACAATCACAAACTGGTCTTTCAACGCCGCAACATAAGCATCGGCATTAGGCAGCGTCACTGGCTTACCGAGGAATCGGTGCCCTTGGGTGACCCGCCCTGCTTCAACATCCAATAACTTCATCGGCACAACGGTATCATCTAGCAGACTCACTAACCAATGAATCGGACGAATGTACTCAAAATCATATGCTCCCCATTTCATTCGCGTCGGGAACGTTAGGCTTTTAATGACATCATGCATGCCAGGCAAAATTTCGGCAGCATCCTTACCTTTAATCGCCTTATGCAGATAAACATAATCAACGCCTTTAATCGTCTTAAACACGATGTCATCCGGTGTCATCCCTTGACCACGGGAAAATCCGATGGCAGCTTTGGTCCAATTACCATCCGCATCTTGAGCGATTTTCTTGGCCGGACCTTTAACATCGGTTTCAACGTCTGCCTGTTTAGCGGCTAAATCGTGCACCAGCAGCGCAAGCCGACGCGGGGTTGCGTACCGGTCAATTTGGCCATGCTCAAGGTGATTGGCTTTCAAAAAGGCAACGGTTTTGTCGTGAAATTGGTTAATACTTGGCGTGACAACATGGGCCGGCATGTCTTCAAGGCCAATTTCAATCAGATAGTCATGCGTCATGTTATTGCACCTCCGTTTTGTGCTGCAGCAATGGGAAACCAAGCTTCTTACGTTCCGCAACGAAAGCGCGCGCAACTTTATGCGCCATTTTGCGGATGCGACTCATATAACCGGCACGTTCGGTCACCGAAACCGCCCCACGCGCATCCAGCAGGTTAAACGTATGGCTGCATTTAAGAATGTAATCATAAGCCGGGTGAACCAACCCCAGATCCATCAAGCGCCACGCTTCTTTTTCATAAGCGTCAAAAAACTTCAGCAGCATAGCTTGATCGCTGACTTCAAACGCGTATTTACTGTGTTCGTATTCAGGTTCTTTGAAAATATCGCCATATAAAACGCCATCGCCCCATTCAAGATCAAAGACACTGTTCACGTCTTGGATATAGGAAGCTAACCGTTCAACGCCATAGGTAATTTCGCTGGTCACCGGCGAAACTTCAAGACCGCCAACCACTTGAAAATACGTGAATTGACTGACTTCCATGCCGTCAAGCCAAACTTCCCAGCCAACCCCAGCACAGCCCATGGATGGATTTTCCCAGTTATCTTCAACAAAGCGGATATCGTGTTCCAACGGGTTAATGCCAAGTGCCGCCAGTGAATCCAAATAGTAATCCTGAATGTTTTCTGGCGATGGCTTCATGACAACCTGGAACTGATGGTGCTGGAAAAGTCGGTTCGGATTCTCGCCATAACGACCGTCAGCTGGGCGGCGTGACGGCTCAACGTAAGCAGCATTCCAAGGCTCCGGTCCGATTGCCCGCAAAAAAGTATACGGACTCATAGTACCGGCTCCTTTTTCAACATCATAAGCTTGCATCAACATACAACCCTTATCGCCCCAGAATTTTTGAAGCGTCTGGATCATCGTTTGGATGTCCATTTTTGTCGTCATGATTACCTCTTTCCCGGTGAATCAAAGTCTGGCGTGGGTAGATGAATGTCCATATACATGAAAACGTCCCTACGCCAAGATATGGCGTAGGGACGCTTCTGCGCGGTTCCACCCTACTTCAGATAGACCGAATCTACCTGCAGCTTTGTCATTTGGTTCGAAAACGCCAATCACATTCACCACCATCAGGCTTACACTATCCCTGACTCGCTTGGGTTTGGTACAAATGCGACCCTTTTTCTCATCACCGATTCAATTTCAAACCAATTTTACCATGAGCATTCGAGCTGTCAATAGATTTTCTGAAAACACCTAATTGCAAGCACTTTTGCCATGTTTTCCCTCATGTTATCTCTCATGTTTTCCCTGTCGTCTGTACCCCTTGTGCCAGTGGAGCTACAGCAGTTATTTTTTACCGGTTTTTAAATACTCTGCCAGCTTCTCTGCGGCCTCCACTTCTTGTTCCTGATGGACACGGGCATAGATTTGCAAGGTGATTCTGGGGTCGGTATGTCCGACCATCTTTTGGACCGTACTGACAGCGACACCGGCAATCAAAAGATTAGAGATATAGCTTTTACGAAACTTATGCAACGATATAACCGGTGCCAAGTTGTTGTTACGAATAATGGTACTAAGCCACATGCGCGGTTTATCAACACGAAAACGGTTGCCTGTCTTAGTAGTGAACAGAAGTTGGTGATGAGTTGAAAGCCTGACATAGCCATATACATAGTCAGGTTGTTCAATTCGCCATCGCTTTAGCCAATTAATAGTTTCTGAATCAACTGGGACATCGCGCCTACTTGCTCTGGTTTTTGGCGGATTAACAATCAGCTTTCCATGCACACCGAGTGAAACAGTTTTGTTGACACTAATTAGTCGCTTTTTGAAATCAATGTCTTCCCATTCAAGCGCCATAGCCTCGCCAATTCTTAAACCGGCATAAGCTAGGATACGAAACAGCACGTACTTGTAAAGTTCCCTATCAGGGTTAATACAATTGAAAAATACTTCCAATTGACGTCTATCCCAGAAGTCGTTTGTGGAGCCAATTTTGTCTTGAACACGTGGCAAGATGATGCGTCTTGCAGGATTGTGTGTGATATAGTCCCTCAGTTCAGCATAGGTAAGTATTCGGTTGATATGAACAAAGTACCGTTTAAATGCCACTGGAGACTGTTTAAACCATTTATTCACCGCAGTTTGGACATCTTGTGGGGTGATCTTATCAATGTACATGTCACCTAGATCAGGCAAAATATGGAGATTGAAACAGTCACGAGTCTTGGACCATGAACTTTCCCTGACTGTGAGCTTGTATGATTTTAGCCATTCTTCATAGACATCCTTAAACTTTCTTGCAACTTTAACAGGGTTAGGTGCAACCGTGAGTTCACCATTCTGAACAGCTTTCTCCAAATTACGCCCTGCTTTAATAGCGTCTTGTCGTGTGAGCTTACCTCCTTTTACAACATACTTCTTACGTCCAGTCTTTGGATCAATTCCAACATAAACGGATACCTTCCACCGTCTTTTTCCACTATCAAGTTTGTAACTCCTGATTGAAGCCATAATTTTGTCCCTTCATCGCCAGCAGGCTATGTAGAGGGCTAACTATTTACGCTGATCAACAAGAGTTTTAGCAATAACTTTAATAAGTTCTACCTCAGTAGGCCTAAGAAGCGTTCCTTCCCATTGAAATCTAGTATTTGCATCCGACAACTCAGCTAGAAGAGTTGCCTGAGCAGGTTGTTCATTAAGGGGTTTAATACGCTTGAATGCTAGAGAAATTTTGGACTCGGCTGCCTTAGTGATACTACGTGTGCCGTGCTCATATGAATTGATTGATCCAACTGATAACCCCACCTCTTTTGCTAATTCTCCCTGTGTAAGTCCTCTATCAATTCTTCCTTGGTGAACTTCTTTTGCTGTCATTACCACAGTACTCACCTCTTCTCAGCCTAAATGAATATTTTAAACATTTTGTAGTTGACAATATTCAAATCATGGGCTATGCTTCTCTTGTAGTTAAATAATAACACTTTGTATGTGGCTATTCTACATAGTAAGGGAAGTGAGAATAATCGTTTATTTTGTGTCTTGGCTAATTATGCATCAAATCACACTTGCAGCTTTATGCTTTGCAACTTTAGCAGGAATCTTTATTGGTGCTCTGATTCAATTTCTTGAAGACAACAAAAAAGCTACCCCGCACGCCAATGCGAAGTAGCCTATAGCTAACTTAATAGCCGAAACAATCAACCCACGTCAATGGGTCGATATACTTATCCCCTAGAAAGGACAAAATAAGTGTATCATGATTGTTATGTTCGTGCCACAGCATACCTGCGCACGGTTGAAATAAAGTCAGGTGGTCAGCTAGAGCCGATGCTATAAAGTCCAGCCGGTAAGAAATCCCAGTCAGGTTCCCTATCGTCAAATTCTTGGTGTCTACGGCCTTCCGGACTTTAAATGGTAAATGGTAGGGGTGGAACGTCTTGACAGCTTTAACTAGCTGTGAGGTCATCCAGCCATGTGTATTAGCGGTGTTTTCAGGAGTTAGACCGCACAGTTAATAGCTAAATAAATCTCAAACTCATGCACATGGTACTCTGGGCAGGACTAGAGTGGTAACTGGATGCTGGTTATTAGCAACGTGATTATCATGGGCTAATAACTAGGCTGTGTATGCAATTGGTGGTGAAGAGCCACTCACAGTCACTTTTTGTGGCAAGGGGGAACTATCAGCAATTCAAATATTCAAAGGCTTGAAATATTAAAAACAGCCACCAAGAGTTACGATAATCTGTGTATATTTAAAGCCTTCATTTTGTCTTGAACATTCAAGAACAACGTAGTAGTCATCATCATTCTCTGCCATTACCACAATGCCCTGAGATTTCTCAGAAATCCATAGTGGTTCTTTACCAAAAAATTTACTTACATAGTCATTTGTAGGAGCAATATCAAAGCCATTATCTTTCAACCATTTATGCCAATCCAATATTGCCGGTAGATCAAACATTCTTGCAGCCTCTAGTATACTTATTTGTTCTTCTGATTCTTTCTCCAAGTTGATGACATATTTCTTGGTAGCATCTAGTGCATAGCCATGAGGAGAAACAAGTTGACCCATACCCCGGTTTAATTTCAGCTTTTCCATAAAAAACCTCCTAATTATTTTCAGTATCAGATTGATCTCTCTAGATGATTTTGTCAACTTTAAAGTTATGAAAAAACAACTATTGTTGCCCAACAAAAAAAGCCCCCTACCATGACTAGTATAGGGCTAAAAGGTGATAAATGTTGGTACAAGGTTAAAGTACCATATGTGTAGTGTTTGTCAATAGTTGTTACCTGATGTACAGGCTTTCGCCCGGATAGATCAGGCTGTAGATTGACTTGCCATTGTTAGCGGCCAATGTGTACATGTTGACGCCATACTTGCTGGCAATGCTCCAGAAGCTGTCACCAGAGCGGACTGTGTAATAAGTGTGACTCGGTGCACTATAGTTGCTAGAACGTGAACCATAGCTTTCTCCACCCATAACACCTAGGCATATATAATGATACCTGCCAGAGTAGCTAAGATACCGTGCCCATACATACCCATTGTGGATGTACACATGGTCATACATGAGGCTTTCACCGGGTGCATAGGTACCAATTGAGGCATAGCTTGTGTCATCACCAGTGCGAATGTTAAGTGTCACAGAAGGCCTAAATATGCCATTCTGGGCGTAATCTGTATCACTAGATGTAACTTGTGAAGGTGTAGAAGGCACTGTGGTCGCTTGTGCTGGCTGTTTAGAGTAACCATTATCGGTTATACCCAGCAAGTCAACATTGCCATCTAGGCCACCTACAGCGTGCATGCTGGTAAATTGCCAGATAGCTACACCGGGGAGGCTTGGAAAGTAACTGTATAGTGGCAATACTCGGATTTGGTAGTCAGGATAACCAGCAACCCAAATGGAATTAGGAAACTGGCTAAGTACTCGATTGTAGTCAACGTGGGCTACTATGTAAGGCTTGTAACTGTAGAGCATCGGGGTATAACCTGCTTGGGCAATCCGTTGCATCCCATAAATAATGGCATCAGTGTTAGCCTCAACAGACTCACTCGCCCCATCCTCGTAATCAAGTGCCACAATTGATCCCTTTGGTGTCTGAATACGTGGCAGGAAATAATCAAGTGCTTGGCGACCAATATCAGAACTACCACCAACACCATACCATAGGTAACTATGGACTCTAAGCCCGTCATCATTAGCCGCTTTGATTTGGCTACTATAAGTTGACTGGTTATAAATTGTACCGCCTTGGGTTCCACCAATTTGTGAAATAGCAAAACGGTCACACTCAACTGTCTTGCCCTTGTTGCCTTGATACACTGACCAGTCAACACCAATATCATTCTTGGCCGCTTTAACATGGGTCGGTAAGGCAAATGAAAAGCCAGCCATAATGGCTACCCCTGTGAGTACTAGTTTAGTTTTAAATTGCAATCTTAAGCCCCCTTAGGATAGGTTGCTTCAATGGTGTTCTTTAGGTCGCTATAGGCCTTCTCAACTGCATTTTCAATGGTCTGCTGATCAACCTTGGTAAATCCCATGGCTTTCAATTGAGTTTCAACAGAAGCTACTGCTTGCGATTTCTTAACGGCCCCTGTTATTGCCTGAGTAACACCTAACTGTTCGGCTGCGGTAACAGCTGCTTGTGCTAATGGTTCCAACACTTGCACCAATGTCAAAGCCTGTTTATTCGCTAATAGGACCTTTGCCACCCATGCACCCAAAATAGGTATCACTGCAATAGCAATTTGGACAATTAAATCTTTCATTTTTACCCCTCCTCACAAGAACTTTTCGATGATATACACAAATAGGGTGACTCCAATCGTCCCACCAAGTACGCCCCAGATTGACCACACCATTTTCTTTAGACTGCTAATGTCTCTGGCATTATCTTGGCTGGCATTGTATGCCTTATCGGCCTTGTCATCTGTACTTGGTAGGCCAGTTAATTGTTGCTTAATCTGGGCAATATCTTCCTTGATCTCCATTAGCATTTTTGTTTGTTCGTCCACAATTTCACCCCATAAAAATAGCCGCTAGCTTTTGCCACCGACATAGTCCTTGCCTGTAATTTGCTTGTATTGATCTGGTGTAATCATTACCGGTACATAAGGTGTTAGATCAATTCCCCAACTGTAAAGTAGTGCACACTGATCATAATTAGTCACTTGATTTCGCCGCCTTCAGCTGTGCTACTTCAAGAGTTAAATTTGCGAGTAGCTTCTGTTCTGCGGTCGGTGTCACTTGATTAGCCGCTTTGTCTAATGCTGCTTGTTTATCGGTATCTATGACAACAGTACCGTCATCAGCCAACTTTGAGGCGCCAATGGCAATCTTTTTCAGCTCTTCAGGAGCGATCATGATGGCTTTCTCATCATCAAACGGCGTTTGCCACTGAGTGCCGTCCCAAAATTCCTGCTGGTAGCCAGTGATATAGCCATCTTCATCAGTGCTAAAAATGGCTTTTACTTTGTCAACTTCCATAGCAACCTCCTAAACTGCGTATACCTCAGTCATAACCGCTTTAGCTGGATATCCTGTTGCGTTTTCATCATTGCCAACAATATTCCTATCGTCATAAAACAAAAGTTTGTAGGTTGTACCAACTTCATTCATTGTGAGGGTTACCCGCAAATAGTTAGCCCCAGTTGTGTTGTATACCAGTGCAGCCTTTGGTATGAGAGTGAAGGCATAGTTGTTATGCGTTGGCACGCCATTTTGAAAATAACTCCAAGCAATGAGCCAGCCGGTTAGTGTTTGAGACAGTGGAACCGACATTGTCGCAACGTCTCCATTCTCGGGCATCATAGCCCCCTGCCAAACCATCTGGTTATTATTTGCTAATTGCAAGACTTTTACAGTGTCTAAAGTGCTTGAGATATAGGTTGCACTGTTTCCCAGTCCACTAGCTAAGTGTGTAAACTCAAGAGTCCCCATTGAGATTCTGCTAACATCCATCTTCGTTGTACCGTCAGTTTGTGTTATATATGACAGTAAGCCATCGGGGTTTAACTCAGTATGATATCTTTGACCATTTGGATTACCCTTAGTATCTTCAATTGTGCCATCAATGGTGTATGAAGTGCCATTCAGAGCCAGCTTGCCAGTTGACAATATGTGTCCACCTTCAATAGGAGCATGAGTGAAAGGCACGTTTATTGTTGGAGAATTAATTTCTGCGCTGTCAACCTCAATTGATTGCAACTTTTTGATATTCAACACTGCTTGCTGAATGCTCTGATCGACCCATTTTGAGCCGTCGTAATACTGCAATGCTGTGGCATCGTTAAGCGTTTTCCCGTGCCACCACAGGTCGCCTTTCTTGGGGCTTGTGGGTGTTCCCAACTGAATGTACGTGTATGGCACATCCTTGCTTCCGGGAACCCCTTGTGGCCCTTGTGGTCCCTGTGGACCTTGCGGACCAGTTTCACCTTGTGGGCCCTGCACTAGTTGCCAAGAATAAAGTGCTGGATTGGTGCTGTCAGCTTGCGTAAAGTCTGTATAACTACCAATGTACTTACGAGAACCCGGAGTATCCAGCGAAAAGTTCGTTCTACCATCACTGCTATCGGCGTATGCGATATGGAAGTACGGTGTCTTGCCATCAGCACCCGGTTTCCCTGGCACCCCATCTTTACCATCCGCACCGTCTGCACCTTTGATCAGCGACCAGTTATAGTCGCTTGGATTCGTACTGTCGCCAGATGTGAAGTCACTGTAGAAGCCAATGTACTTGCGGTTAGGATCAGTGATTGAGAAGTCGGTCTGGCCGTCTTGGCTGTTTGCGTAAGCAAAGTGAGCGTAGGAAGTACGACCATCAGCACCCGGTTTCCCCGGCAAGCCTTGATCGCCTTGCGGTCCTTGATCACCTTTGTCACCTTTAAAAAGCGCCCAGTTGTAATCAGCTGGATTGGTGCTATCGGCCTGTGTGAAGTCGCTATAGGTGCCAATATACTTTTTTCCATCGCCACCGGATACCGTGAACCCACTTTTGCCACTTACATCATCTGCCCAAGCGGTGTGAAAATAGCTTGTACGGCCATCTGCACCCTTTGCACCGGGAACACCATCAGCACCATCAGCGCCCTTAATCAATGCCCACTTACCAGCGTAATCTGATGGATCATCGCTTGGGACTGATGTCTTGTTAGACCAAACGATTGCCATATACTTTTTACCGGCAGGTAAAGCGCTCATATTGGTGCCCTTATCATCATCAGCGTAACGAACCCATGGATATTTTTCTGTTTGCTTTGCCAAACCGTTAATCATTGCAACAATTCTTGGGTCAAGATCGGATTCGAGCAAGCTGTAGTTACCAAAAACAGCAGTATCACTGTTTGGCACTGTGTAATGATTTTTGACTTCTAACACACGGGCGCTTAAATAAACTGGCGGATGATAGTTGTGGTGAGCAATTTGCACATAATCCCCAATATCGGCCTTAATATCAACAACATCTGCTTCGTAACTTTCTTTTGGCGTATTGACAGATTTTAATTGAGTAATCGTCCGGTTAAGCAATTCGTTTGGGTTGCTTGTATCGTAGCTGTAGTTACCAACAAGATAACCTTTGGTTGCCGATCTGTTTTGAGGATCAAAAGCGCCTAGACGAGCCCATGTTTTTCCTGCCACGCGATCATAAACCACTTTGTCACCTCGAGGGCTAAAAAATCGGCCGTCATCATAGGCAATATCAGCAAATGTAATTGGTTCTTGCTCTTGACCTGTATCAGTAGTTGATGTAGGCGTACTACCATATCCTGCCATGGCAGTGTGCAACGAATCAATTGTGCCGCTGGTCTTTAGCGCCGATAGATTGACTGCATCCACAAATCGCTGTTGCGTCTTTCCATTGCCAATCTCCTTATAGGCATTGACAACTTGTTCGGTAATGGTCGATCCATCCATCTTGACCACAAACTCAAGCTCTGCTCCATCAAACTCATTTGCAATATCGCCAATGCGCTTCAACTTGGTATCTTCTTGGCCATCAAATGACAAAGTTCTTGTGAGCGTCGTAATCTCATTAACGCCTAATGTCCAGCCTGTATCGGCCAATAGTTCATTGGCGTAGTAAGCAAAATCGTGAGCCTCCTTGTAGGTAACTTTGTCTGCCTGCTCATTAATGAGATCCATCCCGATGTCTGCAGCGTTCCACGTTTGTATATAGTCATCGCCATCGTGAGCAATTAACGTGCAAAGCTTTGTTTGGCCGTATTTGTTTATATAAGCGATGTAGCCTCCCACCGCAAGCTTTTTGGCATCAGGGTGAGTATTGTCTACAGTAAAAGTGTATGAAGACAGTGCGACATTATTAGTCAGGACAATATCTTCGGTATCGTTGTAAATCGGCAAACTATTTCTTGCATCAGTTGAAGGCGCGCAGAGGACATGCTGATCGCGCGATAAAATGAACCATTGCATCTATATCACAACCACCCTTCACGAAGCTCTGTAGACACTGCTGGCAAATTTGCCCACGGACTTACTACTATTCCTAATGTTGACTGTCCTGGCGGCGCAAGCAATGGCTGTGAGCCAATGTCGACACGATCCCAGTCGGTGTACTGATTGATTGTCAATAAATTGGTTGATGAGTCTAGCGTGACAATATCTCCCGCTTTAAAGTAGTTAGGCAAGTCTTTGTACAAGTCGACATAGTCCTTCTCAAAATTCCACTCAATCAACCCAAAGTAGTGTGGAAGTGGCAAATCTGCCCATTGTAAGAAGTTAAACGAAACATACATTACCTTCGTGTCTGCTAATTCTTCGCAAGTATACGTTTGTGCGGTTCCGCCGGCTTCACCACCCCATGCAAAAATAAATTGACTGCCAGACTTTCTGATATAGCAATGGCCTGTGAATCCCGGAGTATTGCTAAAATCTTCCTCATGTACCTTTGTGCCATTCAAATCATAACGGACAGTAAAGTCCGATGTTGTTTGTGACATATCAGAATAGAGAATCCTTGCCATAGCATTTTTGCTTGCATCATATATCGTCATGCAAATTTGTCCAACTTGACGTGTATCACTTGGGGAATCCAATGACAGAGCTCCTAATCCTGCGTGCATTCGCAGAATACAATTGACTGCTCCCACTTCGCCGTTTGAATCAGCGGGCAGTTTATAGATTAACGAAGGCCCATGAGGCCCATGATTATTTGGGCCAAAATCAGATGGCGTGGTGATACCCAACTGGTTTGTCGGGTCTGGTTTAATTGTGACGGTCCCTGTTTGTGTCATCACGCCCTGATCAGCAGGTATCACGGCAAAAGAAGGGTCGTTCAGTATATATTTGTCAATTGTTGGTCGTGTCTTAACAAGCATTTGAGAATCATCGTAGGTTTTCCCGTTTACTTCCTTCGTATTGCCTACTTGATAATATCTGCCATTAAGTGTCAGCCCTAAAAAACCGTCATCTGAAGAAAATTTGCTCGTTACTTTAACAGGGACCGGTACTGTTCCGCTATTTGTAACTGTGATGGTGTCGGAATAGTATTCAGGATCCGCTGGGTTAGGTGACCACGGAGAAGCAGTATCGTTTTTCTCTAATTTGATATTGTCAATACATATCCAACCACCTCCAGCATATGTTTTAACGAAGCCAAAACGATAATTTGTGACTGTAATATCGCTGTCTGCGGTCATCGTGGCAGAAAACTGATGCCATGTGTCTTGGCCGCCGTCAGTGTCTCTATTGCCGTGACCCATCGACAGGCCCCAAATTGGGGACAAACCGTTCGTTGTCAAATAGTCTGACGCTTGTCCAGTTGCTGAACCTGCGGCCGCATATTTGTAACTATAGGTCCATGTTTCCCCAGCTTTGATAGTAACTGGCGTTGGTAGCGGAAAAACGATGTATTGATCGGGGTCGATAGATGAATCACTGCTTTGGTTCTCAATCCGAAGCATATAAGTTCCAAACGGCGTGGGATATGAAGGCATAGCTGGATTAACTTCAGCGGTTCTGTCATCGTCACTGCTTGTCCCCCAAACAATCCCTGATGGTGTTTTACCTGATTCGAATCCAGAATCTGTCAGCATGTTCACTGGCACGTCCTTGTATGGCGTGTTGTCAGCCGTCTGCGTGGCTACCGAGTGCGCAATGCCACCATCGGGACAGACGAAGCTGATTGAGATTGTCCCTGATCGAAAGCCTTCAGTGAAGGTAGGCTGACTGTCTACGATGGCAAGATAATATTTATCAGGCTCATCCCCAAAGATTAGCTGCTGGGGTTCATCCGCATCAATAGCAGCGGCCAAGGAACGTCTCAATGGCACCAAATCGTCATTCATAACGATCCCAGTTACCACAATCGTCTTGACGTCGCGTGACATGTATTGCAGCATCTGGCCATCGCTAATACCAACCTTTTGCATTGTGTTGACGTGATTAGTTCCTACATCACGTTCGACCATCTGTACATACATCCACTGGGTAATATCTACTCCGGCGTATGTGATTTTAATGCCTGCTTGCTTCAATTAAACGGTTCCTCCTTTCCAATAAGCATTGAACCTGTCTCTTCTGTCGTTGTACTGCTTAACTTTTGGTGCAACTTTTGGATAAAACTGGTCGTCACCAACTTGCAGAACAAAGCTAAGTTTCGTGAGAAGATCAGCAATATTGTCCAGCTTCTTTCCTAAATCATCTGTACCGCTGCTTTCGCTTTCAGCAACCGCACCATTACCCAAGTTGTGATTGATGTTGGTAACAGCCTGTCCCAATAGTTGCCAAGCACGGCTCGTTTTAGTTAACGGCAGAATTGTTTCTGGACCATCTTCGCCAACAAGCGCATGGATTGGCTGTGTGATCAAGCCACCATTAGCGTAACCTTCAGGGCCACTGACACGAGCAAAAGCAGAGCTTCCAGAGCCATAAATGGCCTTCATGTAGTGAATACCGGCAAGCAGATCGTCATATCCGTTATAAACATCGTTGTGGCCGGGGAACTTATACGCATTGAACGTTGGCCCAATGGTTTGTACAAGCCCCATTGAAGGTATGCCGGCTTTAGCGTTGCTATCCCACAGGTTAATTGCCCTAGGATTACCATTTGATTCACGCTGGATAACTCGCATCCATGCAGCAACTTGATAATCACTGGCATCAAAACCATTGGCCTTTAAAGCTTGAATAACATATGGCTTCCAACGTTGCACGCCTGAACCACCGGGATTAGCACCTAGTGTGTCTTGCAACTTTGCCAGTTCTTTTTTAAACCAATCAACAACACTGCCTGTCAATTTGTTAATAACACCACTGGCTAAGTTGCTAAACATTTCAACACCGCCGGAAATGCCGCTAATACTTGACTTGATTAAATCGGTTACTTTTCCAATAGGGTTAGCAAGCCAATCACCAACGGCTTCCAACTTGTCCCAAGCACCAGAAAAGAATTTGCCAACACCGCCAATGACACCACCTAAGTCATAGTGTTCAACGCCAGCCATATTCATGATGGCTTTGGTTTCTTTCCCATTAAAGACACGGGTGCCTTCTGGTAATAGTCCTGTGGCATTACGCTGTTGACTCATACCGATTTGTCCATTTGGTAGCTGGTAAAGTTCTTTCCAATCAGGTCCAGTACCATCGTTGACCATGACAAGGTGCATCTTTTGGGTGACAGTACCACCAGTGGCAAAGTGAACAGGTGATAGTTTTCTCAGGGCGTCTTTGCCAGTGAACTTCTCCCAAACCCAGTTGATACCGCTAATAGCACCATTGATAACGTTGATAACTGCATTCATGCCATTTGCTGCAGCATCTTTAATGCCATCCCATATGTTGCCGAAGAAAGACTTGAGGCCTGACCACAGGGAACGCCATCCGGAATCTATTTTGCTGTTGCCATCACTTATCCAACCGTGGACTGTTGACATCCCATTTTGAGCGTTTTTCCCAACATTTCCCCAGAACCCGTTCCAATTTTTAGAAGTGTCTGACCAGAAGCTATCCCAACCTTTGTGGATACTGGTATTGGCATTATCAATCCCTGACTTTGTGCTATTCATACCGTTCTGAGCATTTTTAACAGTATCTGACCAAAAGTTGTTCCAACCTTTGCTTGCATTACTCCAAAAGCTGTCCCAATCTTTCTTTATCTGCTTATTAGCGGCATCTTGTTGCTTTTGCTGTTGCTGTTGTGCATTTGAATTTTTCTTATTTACATCATTCCAAAATCCAGTCCAGCCCTTACCAACATCGTTCCAAAATCCATTCCAGTCTTTTTGCGCCTGCTTATTGGCCGCTTCTTGCTGCTTTTGCTGTTTCTTTTGTGCCGCATCTGTTGACTTGTTGATGCCATCCCACCATTTGACTACATTGTTAGTCATTTGACGAGCATCCCAGCCAAGGCCACCTAGCCAACTATCAGCTGGCTTTTTTTTAGCATTCCAGCCATCTGTAAACTTTTTAGCGGCATCGCCGGCCCATTTACCGGCCACTTTGCCAATTGTGGCACCAATTGCGGCGCCTAATGGGCCACCAAAAAAAGCACCGATGCCACCGCCAATCAGCGTCCCGGCAGATTCACCAACGGAAGAAAACTTTTGGCCGACAGTACCTCCTTTAGAAAAGGCCTTTGTTAAATCCTTAATATCTGAAATGGCATCATAGGCAATTGTGATAGTCGCCATGCCCTTGCCAAGCGCACTGCTGTTTAGTTTGCTTAAATTCGTTTTTATCATGTCAGCGAATTTCGAGTTAGCTAGTTTCTTAAGCCCAGAATACATGCCTCCAACGCTTTTGGTGAAACCCGTGATGGCAGCAATTGGTAATACTTTACCGGCCAAATTCAAAGCAATAAATCCAGCAGCTAAATCGCCAAAAAGTTTAGGATGTTTATCGGCAAAATCTCCCAAAGACTTTAGCAATGGATTAAGGACCTTCAGTCCTGATGTGAGTGCCGCCCATGATATTTTAGCCATAGCTGATCCAGTGGTTGAAATCGTAGTGAAGAATGTTTTAATTTGACCAGCGTGGCTAGCAATTGATTGACTAACTTTTGTAACAGCATCCGAAAGCTTGTCCATCATTTTGTCCATTGCTTTAGGCCCAGCAGATAGATCAAACGCTTTTGCGAAAGCAGATGTGATTGTGCTTAGGCCTTTGCTCATTGCTTGACCTAATTTGCCAAACTCTTTATCGGTGTTTTTGTCCTGTGACCATCGGCTGATAGCCCCAAGCACTGGGTTTTGAGCCGTTAAAAAAGGCTTTTCTATGTCGCCAATTAGCGCTGGGATGCGAGACTTGATAACCCGAGTCATGCCGGGGATAGTTTGCATCAAGTTGTCTGACGCTTTGCTATATTTCTGCCCTAATTCTTCGATAACGTTAGTGGCGTCTTGAGCACTGATTTTGCCCGCACTCATCTGTGCACGAAGATCAGTCATAGTTAGCTGAGAATTGTGCTGAACCTTCTTCTCGTATTCCAGCATTGCATCAGCCATCATTGGAAACGCATCAGTTAACTGATTGAAGTCGCCAAGCTGGACAATAGATCCAGATAGTGTATGTGTGAAGTCAAGACCGACCTGTTGAATACGATCACTGGATAATCCAATCGCATCACCCATTGTCAGAAAGGCGGAAGTTAAAGCTTCGGTTTTGGGTTGGTTATCAAAGACATGATAAAACTGCTGGTTTAGTTCGTTTACCAAATCAGTATCTTGACCAAACTTGACGGCAAGTTTGTTAGTCATGTCAACCATTGCTTGCCCTTTTTCAGCATTACCAGTTAAGGTTAGCCAAATGGCATTCATTTGATCTTGCTGCTTTTCGTATTCCATACCAGCAGCAGTTGCTTCTTCAATTTTTCCTTTTAGCGTTTGCCAGCCGCTCGTAATGGCGTTGGTGATTAAGCCACCCTCAACAATTTTGTGAAGCAAACCCGGTGTCTTTTCTGCTTGCTTGTTTGTTCCCGATATAGCTTCCTTAACTCTGTTGAAAACAGACGGATTAGCCTTGTCCATTTCAGCTTGCAAACCGGTCATAGAAGACTTGGCTTTTGCTAAACTGGTAGCCGTTTCATCAACACGCGTCTTCTGTGTTCGCCATGCGTCTGAATCCTTGCCACTAGCACTGGCAATCTTGTCCAACTCAGCAGACTGTTTAGACAACTGTTCATTCAGATTGGCAATGGAGGACTTATAGCCTTCCATTTTGGCTTTGTTGGCTTCTTGCTGATTGCCTTCAGCCTCTAAGCGAGTAACATAGGCTTGATTTGCCCGTGCAGCTGCTGTGTATTCTTGCTGTAAGCCAGCTAATCCAGACTTTTGATAGTCCATGGCCTGTTTGGCACGGTCTTGCTGAGCTTGCATACTGGCCAGTTGCTTGTTAGCGCCATCGATTTGCTGCTGATACTTTAAAAACTGTTGAGCAACATCGGCAGTATTACCCTTCAACTCAGCTTGTTTGGCTTTGAGAGCGTCAATCTTAGACTGCTGTGCTTCAATAGACTTACCCAAGCCGTCATACTTGGCTTGAGCAGCGCCAACTGCATCACCAGCGGATTTCATCTCCGCCTCTTGAGCTTTCCAAGCATTTTGGCTAGAACGAACAACCGCTGTTAATGATTTGACGGATTCGCTTGCCGACAATAGATCAAGGGCAATCTTGGTGCTCATTGTTGCATTAATTTGTTGTGCCACTTCAATCACCCTTTCTCTTGGTATTGCTTCCACATAATTGCCGGATCAACTGGCCGGTCTTTCTTATCCTTGGCGGACATCATTTCCAGCATTTCAAAATAATCAGCATCATCAAAATCCTGCATTGACCAGTGGAAATACATGACTGCCTGCTTTTTCATCCATCTAAAGTCCTGTAGCTGATTTTCAAGCTCATAAACTTTTACGGCTGGATTAATCTTTGCTTTTGCTGGCATCCTGCTTCTTGGCAGCTAAGTCAATATCCTCATCACTCATGCCCATCATGCGCTCAAAAGTGTAATTAACTGCCTGAATAGTGTCGGCAAATTCTAAATCCCCAAGTTTTTCGATTTCTTGCTTGTTCAGGCCTAAAACCGTGGTCAAGAAGTCGATTGAGTCATGCAGCATATCGCGTTGCATTTTAATAATTTCTACCGGTTCCATATCAGCAACATCGTCTGCCTTGGCCATCAGTAACTGTAAGTCATACATCTTTTCCATGTTCCGATTACTGGTCTTGACTTCATGTACACGGTTGCTAAGTTGACTAACTTTAATTTTCATTTGTAATACCATCCTCTGTATTTTGTAAGGTCGCTGTGGTGAATCGGACACCACCAAGATCACCAGAAAGCGACTTTTGAGCATAAAAAATAGCGCACGTTCGTGAGCCATTCATCAGTTGTTGCTATGAAATTGTGTCAGATTGCGTCTGTCATCATTGCTTAGCTGGAGTTGTAGTGCCAGATCCTGTTGAACTTGCCGGCAATACGTAACCGCCGAACACTTCTTTGTACATGTTGGCTTTATCAAACTTAGGATCAATATCGCTATAAATCTTGTACGGCTGATTGTTAAAGGCCATAGTAGTAAGTGCTGTGTAAGTCAAAGTGTCATCTACACGTTGTTCTGCTGCCGCATCAGTCTGAATGTTAGCTGCGGTTTCGGTCATGATGCCATCACCAAAGCCGTAATAGACAAAGTGTAAACGGTCAATGGTTTGGGTGGTAATAAGTAAAGCTACATGAGCCTTTAAATTCTCATCCGTATAACCGCCCTTGCTGTCACTAACAAAACCCTTGATTTGCTGCTTAATTGCAAAGTCCAAGTTGTTAATATCTAGAGCTACTGATGGCTCTGAAGTACCAACAGTAACGTCCTGGACGTTGTTGTTGCCATAAGTCTTAGCAATGGTGCCTGCTAAGTTAGTAATGTTGGCAGTTTTAGCACCTAAATCTTTGTGATCGACAGTATAGATACCGTCTGTGCCTAATCCTGCTCCAGTACCAGAAATTAACTTTTGTTGTGCATCAACCAAAGCTAACTGGATTTGATATAAACCTACTGTTGCCATTTAAATTCCTCCAATGTTCTTTGTTCTACTGAAATAAAATGTGTTAAAAAGTTGCTGTGTGTCTTGGTCTAATGTTCGTTGTCTAACCGCGGCTACCTGCCAATGTTGATGAGTAAAAGCCTTCATCATGGCTATCTCAATGGTTTCGGGATCAGAATCAAGCAATTGCGAGTACCAAATCTGTACTTCTACTTCCTGATTTAATGCCCAGAAATCGTTGTCACCATATGCAGCTGGATCATTAGCAGCATCAGTAATCAATACAACTGTTTCGTTCAGATTATCGACTAATTCTTGCGGCAAGTTATTGCCTTTAACTGCATTGATATTGGCAATCCCGGCTTGGCTAAGCATTGCTACTGCATCATCTACAGCGCTCATTTGTCTCCACCACCATTCAACTTGGCGATAATTGCTTCATATTTCTCGGCTTCAGCGGCAAATACAGCATCTTTGGCATCATCACGAGCATTATCAACAAAATGGTCACCGTGAATTTTCTTTGTCCCATCATTAAGGAAACGTGCAACAAATGCTTTATTGCCAAATCCAGCAACGGAATTACCATTGTGCTCTTTATCAATATCACCAGTGGCGGAGCTAATATCTTCACTCAGATGCCCATACTTGCCACCGCTACCTTTAGTGTCTGGGTGTTTTTCTTTGGTTGCTTCTTGTAGCTTGCCAGCAAATACATCAGCACCAGCCTTGGTAATCTTCTCTTGGTCGCTAATAGACAATTCGGCAGCTTTTGATACTTGCTTAAGCCATTCTTCAAGTGCATCATCCATATCCACGGTTATGCCCCCTTAGTTGTTTTTATGAGGGTTAAGTAGTCATAGCGAATAGCGTTGTTTGAATCATCTGGGCTAATATCTGAAATGTCATACACGATGCCATCAAGGCGTGCCTGTTTCTGCTCAATATTTCTTGCATCGTGACGAACAATAATCGTGATTGAGTTATCCAAGCGTGTGCCCACAAGCGTGTACTGCTGTGTTAAAGTTCTCTTTTGCTGTTTGAAATGCAGACTGTAGGCTGGCACAAAGCTAGTGATATTAAGGCCAGCACCAGTCGTGTGTGATTTTGGAGAGCCAAGCTCAATGGTTCGACTAAAGTCACTTGGTTTAAAGCTACTTACCATTGTTGTCACCACCACTACTAGCCTGTAGGTGTGCCAGCATCATCAGAAGACCCTTAGGCATACCATTGGATAAACCACGGTCATAATATGTAGCTTGTGTGAGCGTTTTGATGGCTGGAATTGTCAAGGTATCACTATCTGGTGCATCACTTGATCTATTAATGATATTGATTGCAGTGTTTACCAGACTAATAATTGTTGGCAATTCAGACTCATCAAGGTTTAACTCACTCATTAAGTCACTAGCAATCTTGTTTGGATCTATTGTTGCTTCTGCCATCTGTACACCTCCATTCGGCCGCCGCTTAGAATCAAGCTACTATTCCTTTTTTAGGCGACCAGTTTACTTAGTTATTTGCCAGAGGTAGTAGTAGGTACTGTAGCAACTGGTGCAGTATAGGTAATGAACTTACCAGCAGCTGTATCAGCAGCTTTAAAGTCTGCCCGCAGTGCTGCCAAAAGTACCTGTTCAAAATTCTCATTACGTTGCCAAGACAGGTTAATGTTGCCCTTAACAGTTTCAACCACAAAGTTTTTAACACTCCCAATGAATGCCTTTGCGTCTCCAGACTTGCCAAGCACATCATCAGCAACAACTACCAGCGGAGCACCGAACAATTGTTTGCCGGATGGAGAAGTGATGGAATCTTGTAACAGGTACCTACCTTCAGCATCCTTCTGCTTATCAATTGCGGCAAAGAATGATTCAGATACAACAAACATTCGGTCAGTGTAGTTGCTCAAGCCAACGTTGAATGCATCCTTAATATCGTCAATGCTTGCAGCGGCAACTGGAGTAGCTGTTTGCAATACTGCACCAATCTTGTGCTGTTCAGTTTGGTCCTTAATGTCATTAATGTACTGGGTCAGTAAACTGGTGATATTTGGATAGTCTTGTGTCATTTCAAGGGAAATTGGCAGTGAACCACGCAAAGTCTGAACATCATAATTGACCTGTGTTAAAGAGGCATTTGCAAGTTTAGGGTTGTCAGCCAATTCAGCTGCTGAAACCAGTTGTGCAGAAGCCTTAGACAAAACAGGAATCTTACCAGTCGGTGCAGAAACTTGAACTTTAGTTACATAGCCGCCTAATTGTGCTGGGTCCTTAGGCTGACTCATAATGTCCAATACTTGGCTAGGCAATACTGCTTCGCCAGCGTTGCTATCAAAACCTGTGGAATCTCTCTTAATTTCGCCAGTCTTCAAAAATTCCTTAAAATCACGTACTTCTTCATCTTCAACTTTGTCTGCTGTTAAATTCTTTGACATATCTTTTGCTCCATCTCTTTTATTTTCTTGCTTGACATCTTGTTCCGCAGTTACCTCAGCCGGCTTATCATCACGCTTTTCAGTTTCAGCTGTTTCTTGCTCAGGCTTTTTCTCATCCAAAACAACATTACTGTCATCATCTGGGACATCATCGTCCATTTGTGATGGCGCTTGTTGGTCTGCCAATTGCTGACTTAATGACTGAATAGCAGCTTGAAGTGTTGCTATCATGCTGACCAAATCACCAGAAGTTGGTTGAGCAGTAGTTTCATCGCTTGCCATATCTGGTGTAGCGTCACGCTTTTCTTCCTCAGGCTTGTCAATAACAACCTTTGTTTTTACTTGTGCTTTTAAATCTGATAACTGCTGTTGTAATTGTTCAATTGACCGCTTTTGGTCATCAACAGATTGTTCTTCTTTTTCCTCTGGCTTTTCTGCCATCTTCACAACTTCTTTCTTACTTGATAAAAATTGAGCCAAATCCCGTTGCACTTGCACACTTGTTTCGGTATATGCTGGGATAGGAGTCAGCGACAGTTCAAACACTTGGTCAATTTTGTTAATTGTGTGGATCGTGTTGCCTTGTGAGTTGACTGACCAACTATCTCCACCAGGCGCAATCTTAAAACCGAACGACATGCCCTTGATATTGCCATTCAGTATGTTTGTGTATGTGTCATGCCCCAACTGTGTGTCTGGTAACTGGGCATTAAAGTGTAAACCATCAGGCTGAATGCTTGTTTGTAATGTTCCAGCGTCTGCACGGGCCAAAATGTTAGAAAAATCATGTGCATAAAGTAGCAAAACTTGGCTCAAATCGACGTTATTTAGGGCATTTTGGTCAACATATTCGGTAAAATCGCCTTTAATCGATGGCTGATTGAACGCTGCCGCAACGCCTGAAATATCCATATTTTGTCCATTTTCAGCCTGATTGTTGCTATTTTCATTGGCTAAGCCCGTTTCAGCTCGAATTTTAACGTCAAATGTACGTATATCTTCATTTTCCACTAAATCACACCCCTTTTCGCTAGCATTTGTTGGGCTTGCAAAGGCGTGATGGCTGGTGTTGTGCCACTTAGCAACTTCTGTATCTGGCTAATAAGTAGGTCATTATCGGCATCCACAGCGCTAGATTCATCAATATTCACGGGGACGCCAAATTTGGCACCCATTTCGCTTTCTATTGGCTTTACATATCGCCTTAAAGTGTTGCTATAAAGCGATTTAGTCATATCTAATGAACTTTGCTGGTCACCTTGACCATTCAAATAGCTATCTGGAACACCAAAAACCTTGCCTATCTGTGTCTTGGACCAGTCATTGCTTGTTAGAAACTTGCTTACGTCAGCATTAATTGATAAATTTTGTACATCATAAAGCTGGTCAAGCACCATAGGCCGTCCAGCATTGTCACCCGTGTTGGCATTTTCAAAAGCTTTTCGTGTTGCTTCTTTTTCTTCTGGTGATAAAGCACCCTCAGCGACTTTAATGACGGTGCTTGGATTAATAGCGTTCTTAATGGTTGATAGTGTCAACTTGTTTGCATAATCTTGAATGTTGACTTGGCTTGCAATTGATTCTAATGGGCTAATACCAATGTATTGCTGACCATTGCTACCACTAGCCATCAATCGAAAGTGAAGCATGTTTGCACTCGGATAATTGATAGTGCCTCTCTCGTCTCCCCAGTTAACCGCATAGCTAATATCTGCACTGCTGTCTGCCAAAGTGACTACTACCTGTGCCGCCGGTGCCATCTCTAGCCTCATAGGAACATTGTTGCTGTCTCTTGTAATGGCGATATAGGCGTTTCCCGTAAGCAACATCTGAACTACAGCTGATTGCCAAAAGTTAAACGGAGAAATAAGGTTGTTCGGGTTATTTATCACCTTGTCAAAGGGTGCAGCCACTTCAAAACTTGCCGATGCAATATCACTGCTTAGAAGGTTGGTAACAGCATATAGATCAGAATTATTTAAGGCCGTACTGGCATCAACCAAATGATTGGGTAATACTTGTCCACCGCTTATGATGTAACTTGACAGGTTAGTTGATGGTATCGTCATACTTCTTTTCTGCATTCGTTCATACGGATTCCATATGCTCATCTACTACCACCTGCCTTAGATGTAGGCGTGAGTAGCCAACCGCAAAAGAGCAATACACTGCCTAGTACCAACGTTCCTATGGTGCTATTAAAAAGATAAGCACTGGTGACAATAGCAATTAAGCCGGATACAAATAACACTGTTGGCAACAGTTCCTTAAGCATTATCAATTTGCTCACACTCGCACCTCCCTCAGATTCTTTGTGTCTTTCATTGTTTTTTTACCTCTCACTATATATACGTACTTGATGCGCCATTTTTGACCAATATTTACCTTCCAATGCAAAAAAATATGTAGCCTTTTAAAAAGCTGCATTCATTAGGAACTTATGGCGCTCTTCATCACTCATACCAGACAATGGGGAACGGTTCTTATCATTATCTGCATCTGGGTCGAAGTCTGAAAAGGCATAATAGGCACGGCTAAATGCATCAATAACTGCATCAACAGCATCAATTTTTGAAGTTGCACGATCCTTATCTACCTTTATGCCAGCGCTTGAGCCAACTATAACCGCATTGGTCAATGCATACTTTAAAATTGGGTCATCGTCATAATGAACTCGGCCTTCCCGAATTGCTTTCTTGAACTCATGTGTTGGTTTATCTAACTTATCTGACGTCTGTTTTAAAGGCATCAGTGGAAATGGTTCTTCTTGGCTTAACTTATCCAAAACATCGCTAGTTCCCCAGCGGTCAAATACAAAGAACTTAACATTTAAGCCATTCTCTTCTATATAGCTCATAATCCACGTGGTAACACTGTCTTCATCTATGTAGCCAAAGCGTCCTTTTGCAATAGTGGCAAAACCCAATTGCTCAGCTTGACGATAATTAATTCCATCTTGCTTTTCTTTTTCGGCAATACTTCCACCTGTGTGAGATAAGGGTACCCAACTATGCTGTTGGATATAATAGTGTGTCTCTCCAGCCAACTGGTATGGATAAATGAAAGCAACTGCTGTGTCGTCTGCAAGTTTGCTTAAGTCGAATCCTATATAAACATCATGACCAGAAATGCTGAATGGTGGCTTATCAGCTACTGCATTTTCGATGTCATGTATGTTTAAATAGCGATTATCAGAAGCCTTAATCCACATGTTCAGGTTCTTGTTCTTGAATTCATCTAATGTTCCGTCCAGCTTTTTCTTGTCTCGTTCTGAAACTAAACTAGGCAACATCGTATCCTTTTTCAATTCAAGAATTGGGTTTGATTTTGTCCATGAGGATGGGTCATCAACTTCATCTTCACTATCCTGACTGTAGTTAATTAGCAACACATCGTCTAAATCTCGTGAATAATCCTTTTGCATTGCTTCTCGTGCCAACTTTTCATCTAGATAAAAACTGCTGGTGCTGTCAGGGTAGGCTGTCGAGATAGACCAAAACTGGTGATCATATACTTGCACCTGCCCACTTGTAATCTTGCCAATGTTTTCTTTAATGGTGCCAATCCGGCCGTCATCACCACTCTCATCAGCCACAGCAAGCCGAAAATGGTAGCTATCAAATTGACCAGACTCATGTGACAAACGGAGCAACTGGTTTCGCGTCTTTTTACTTCTAACGACATCATCCAAAGTCTTTATCTGCTGGGTTTTATATGTTCTCTTTACATCTGTAAGTTCACCTAATCTGTCAAAGGTAAGTTGAATGTACCGCCATCCTTTTTTTGATTGTGCAACCACAGGTGCTATATATCCCATGTCTTGGTTGTACATGCCATCAGATGCAATCAGGTAGTCATATGCAAGTAGAATATTTGTGATGTATGTCTTCCCATTTGTTCGTGCCACAGAAAATTGAACCCTATGGAATCTACGCTCACCCTTTTCATTCCGCCACCCTTGACTTGAACAGAGCAGTGCTTTCTGCCATAGCATTAGCGGAAGTGGTTTGCCTGTATCAACGTCTGGACAAATGCTGGCAAAGTTTAGCACTTCATGACACTTACCTAGGTCATACGTGTAAGGGAAGTCATCACTGCTAATCCGTGTCAAGTCTTGCAAATGCCGCCAGCAAGCAAGTTTAATATCTTGTCCAGCCATGGTAGTACCTTCAAGCACCTGAAAAGCATAGGCAGTCATAGGGTCATGATATTTGTCAGCAATCTTATCGTAAGCACCGTTATCTCGCTGCTGTTTGTAAGCTCGTTCAACAGTCCAATCTGGCAATGTTAAATCATAGTCTACCAACTCTTGTCACCTGCCTTTAATGCTTGCTTAAGCGTTGGACCATCATCGTCATCTTGGTTATCCAAGACAATTGAAGCACGCGCTTGTGGACTGAGACCCAAAGCATCACTTAATGACTTAATCTTGGTGGTTGCATCATTCAAAATAGCAGCTGCAGGGTTCTTTCTACTTCCCGTGCTTAAGCCATTCTCATTTATATCCTCATATGCCTGTCTTGATAATTGAATCTGTTGGCATAAGGCTATTACCAGTGGCTTGTCAACTTGTTTGCATAATCCTGCTGCGTTTAACAGAGGTACAAGCTCTCGCCAAGCTGTATAAGCATATCCTTGCAAAAATCTTGGTGGCGTAACTTGTAATGGCTCCATTCCACTTGTCTTCTTTGCTAGCTCCTCAGTTCGTGCACGCTGATCCGCACGATCTGATGCATCTTGTGTTATTTTCATCTTTCTGCCCATGTCTGCTGTACCTCCTTTCGTTTCTTTTCTATGTAAAAGCTTATGCATCAACATATATAGCACTTCTTGCACTGCCTATCATATTCATTTGCTGTACTTTTGTAAGCATGACAAATGCCGGTATATCAACGTTTGAAGGCCATGATGTGACCCATATAAAATATTTTTATAATTGCACATTTTTTGAGAGAAGACCATTTTGTTATGTGGGGTCCCTCTCTACGCCTACGGGGGGCGGGCATTACAGATTTTTTATTTTTAAATGCGTT
>OBWS01000215.1_pt1 | contig 37111 bp, 25 predicted proteins | sample 1495291 | NCBI WGS metagenome assembly OBWS01 (sample SAMEA2580090, study PRJEB22360) | human gut metagenome | biome: human gut; feature: human-associated habitat; material: faeces | place: Denmark | collected 2008/2010 | reverse complement strand
AAGAATCTGGTTAGCGCGGTCGGCAATCCAGCCGGTAGCGTCTACATCGGCTGGCCCACCGGTGGGGGGATTATATTTGAAGCCACCATCACGGGGAGGGTTGTGGGAAGGGGTGATTACGATCCCGTCTGCCACATCCGCACCCGAGGTGCGTACCTTGCCAGGCGCCCCATTGGCCTGCAAAATAGCCAAGGAAACCGCCGGGGTGGGTACGTAGGAGTTCCGCGAATCAATCCGTACGTCCACTCCGTTAGCTACCAGCACCTCTAGGGCGCTGCGGTGGGCAGGTTCGGAGAGGGCGTGAGTGTCGCGTCCGATAAATAACGGCCCGTTAATTCCCTGATTGCGGCGATACTCTACGATTGCCTGGGTGATAGCTACGATATGAGCTTCGTTAAATGCATGGTCGAAGGCACTGCCCCGGTGTCCCGAGGTGCCGAAACTTACCCGTTGGCTAGGTTCGGTAGGATCTGGCTCCAGGTCATAGTAGGCGGCTAGGAGGTCATCGACATTGATTAAATCTTCTGGTTTGGCTTTCTGCCCGGCTCTTTCAAACATATAGTTAGTCTCTCACTTATTTGGATTTCTGTCTGGAAAAGTCCATAGGTTTCAACCAGGTGGCGGTTCTCTATTAAATTTGGAGTGTGCATCGATTCGATTGGGCTATTCGGCAAGCTATGCAGCTGGCAGTCCTTGCCGGTGAGGGCGGGGATGTCCCGGTGGGCGCGCTGGTGCTCGCTCCTAGGAAAGGAAGGACGCAACCCCTTAATGCTTCCGACGGGGTTATCTTCGAGGACGAGGGCGCGCGAGGGATGAAAGCTATGCGCTCTTCCTCGGGCAAAGCTCAAGGTGATAGCTCTTTCGATTTTCCAGAAGAATCCGAGTTAGAGGATTGGCAAATAATCGGACGCGGCTTTAACCAGCGGGAGGTTTCCCCGTTTGACCCTACTGCTCACGCCGAGATTGTGGCTTTGCGTCAGGCGGCGAGGAAGCGTGGCAGTTGGCGTTTGTCAGATACTACTTTGGTAGTGAATTTGGAGCCTTGCACGATGTGTGCCGGGGCAATCGTGAATGCTCGGGTTTCACGGGTAGTGTTCGGCGCTTGGGATGATAAGGCAGGTGCTGCTGGCTCTGTCCGGGATGTTTTGCGAGATAGCCGGCTGAATCACCGCGTAGAAGTTATTGGCGGGGTTTTAGAGGACGAGTGCGGCGGGCAGTTAAGAGATTTTTTCACTAGTCGGCGCTAGGGGGAACCCTAGGTTTTAGCCATCTACCGCTGCTTTAGCCCTGAGGTTGCATCCAATTGTCTGTTCCTTTCGCTGGGGACTTCTGTGCACCCTCTGCTCGTGTTTTCTGACTCTAGTTGGGCTGCGTTTAGGTGCTTGCTTTTTGGAATCAACGGGTATTTCCGGCAAACAGGTGGATAACATTCCGGCAAATAGGAAGATAACTTTCCGACAAATAGGTGGATAGGCTAAATGAAAATAGGCTGAACTGCTTAAATGCTTTTCCTCTGAACTGGCATTAACTGGCGGAAAGAAAACTAATGAGTCCTTTTGCTAAACCGGAAGCGTACTGTTGTTGCCCTTGAGGGCTGGATAATCTTTGAGCATCTTGCGGGTTACGCATTTCGCCAAGCTCCACCATTACTGCTGGTACTTTCGCAAAATTTAGGGTGGCGAGGTCGGAGCGAGGGGCGGGATCTGCCCCAAAAATCGTCGAGGGGGTAAGCCCTGCGCCTCTAAGTCCTTCGGAAACCGCCCGTGCCAGCTTCCGGGACGGTTCGCCTTGTGCAGAGTTTAACGGAGGATTGGAAACCATTACGAAGAATCCGTGAGGGGCAGACGACTGGGAACCATTGGCGTGAATAGATAGGAACGCATCGGCGTGTTTCTCGTTCGGGATTTGTCCGCGGCGATCGACACAGACCTTATCTGCATGGTCATCTTTTTTGGTCAGATGAACAGTTGCCCCTTTTCCTTGCAGCTCAGCCTGTAGAATCAGGGCAACTTCCCAGTTGGCGGTATGTTCAGGGTATCCGCTGTTAGTCGCGGTTCCGGAGGTATTACAGGCTTTGCTCCCTCCGCGTCCATCAGGGACTTTATTGGTTAAGTGTTGCCCGTTAGAGTGCCCGGGATCTATTACGATAGTTTTTCCTGCCAGTATCTTTTTAGGTTCTGGACTGGGAGTCGAGGGCGAGGCGGAAGGGAGAGTCGGGCTAGGGGAAACCTTGTCGGTAACGTTAGGGGTAACGCTGCTAGCGGTTGTGTTTTTTGCAGAGAAATCGTGGTGCTCGGTTGCGGGACTGCAAGCAGTAAGGGTTAAAGTTCCCGCGGTGATAGACGCCAATACTAAGGGCACTAGTTTGTCGAGACTGCCGGGATGATGGAGAAACATGTTCTAACCCTAACCCCATTTTTATTAGGCATTCCGCTAAACGCTAGCTAAGGACGTGCTTTTCAGGCTCTCTTAGGTTTCAACGCTTGATTCCAATGATTGACCATCTGGCTTGGGAGAGCTTTAACCGCGCTACGACCACTGCGCGCCCGGAGTGTCAAGGAGGTTTGTCTGCTCCTCTTGTGTCTGGGACTTAAGTCGATTAGAGTAGGCTTTGTAAGGACAATTAGGCCAGTCACGGTAATGCTAGTAGCGGTAATGCTAATAGCTCAGGCATGGCCGGCGATAAGGTCAGCGGAAATCGAAGGAGATACTGACAATGGTAAAACAGCTGCAACACTGGATTAACGGTGAATATGCGCAGGGTAAACCTGCCGGAGAAATTGAAATTGAAGATCCGGCGCTAGGTGAAGTAGTAGCTACTGTTCCCTCCGCATCAAGTGAAGATCTGGATCACGCAGTAGAAATTGCTAAAAAAGCTCAAAAAGAGTGGGCAAAACTCTCACTAGCCAAACGCGTGGACATTATGTTCAAGATGCGGCACCTGGTTTTGGAAAACCAGGACAAGATGGCAAGGCTCATCGTGCAGGAACACGGCAAGAACTACTCGGATGCGATCGGGGAAATCCAGCGCGGCCGGGAAACCCTAGATTACGCCTGTGGAATTAACGCCAATATGAAGGGCGAACATTCCTACCAGATTTCTACCGGCGTTGACATCTTCACTGTGCGGCAACCGGTGGGAGTGGTGGCAGGTATCTGCCCGTTCAACTTCCCCGCAATGGTACCCATGTGGATGCACCCTCTAGCTATCGCTACTGGTAACGCGATTATTATTAAGCCTGCCTCCTCCACTCCTTCCGCTGCCCTCTTGACCGGCGAACTATACAAGCAAGCGGGATTGCCGGACGGCATTTACCAGGTATTGACTGGAAACCGTAACCTGGTTACTTCGATTCTGGAGCACCCCGGAATTGACGCGATTTCGTTTGTGGGATCCACTCCAGTTGCCCATATCGTGCAGGACACCGGGGTTGCTCATGGCAAACGTGTTCAGGCGCTGGGCGGGGCAAATAACCACGCGATTGTGATGCCGGATGCAGATATTGATTTCGCCGCCAAACATATTTCGGCTGCTGCTTTCGGTGCGGCTGGTGAACGCTGCATGGCGCTACCGGTGGTAGTCGCGGTTGGCAGCGCTGGGGAAAAACTAGCCGAGAAAGTTAAAGCTCACGCAGATCAGATCCATGTGGATCAGGGCATGGTCGACGGCTGTGAGATGGGGCCGGTGATTGACAAGAAGGCTCAGGAGCGTATCGAAGGGCTCATTACTGATGCTGAGGAACGCGGGGCAACCATTGTGCGTGATGGTCGCGGCTTCCGACCGGAGGGCTACCCGAACGGTTACTTCGAAGGGCCGACCATTATCGATAACTGCCCCAAGGATGCGCCCGCATATTACGAGGAAATCTTTGGTCCGGTGCTGGTAATTACCCGCGCCGATACCTATGAAGAAGCCATCGAAATCGTTAACTCTTCGCCCTTCGGTAATGGCTCTGCCATCTTCACCAATGACGGCGGGGTAGCACGCAAGTTTACTCTCGAGGCTGAGGCCGGAATGGTGGGCGTCAACGTCCCGATCCCAACCCCGGTCGCCTACTACTCCTTCGGTGGCTGGAAAGACTCCCTGCTTGGTGATACCCATATTCACGGTCCCGAGGGCGTGAAGTTCTACACCAAGGCCAAGGCGATTACTACCCGCTGGCCGAGCGAGTCCGGACACTATGAAGCCACGATGAGCTTCCAGCGCGAAGAAGGCTAAGAGTAGCCGGAACTAAAGGTTCAAGAACATTTGATGTAGGCGCGGGTCGCCGGTCAGTTCGGGGTGAAAAGTGACCCCGATTTGGCCTCCGGCCCGCGCTCCTACAATTTTCCCATCTACTCGTCCGAGTTCTTCTACGCCCGGGCCGAGCTTACTGATGCGAGGAGCGCGAATGAAGGTCATTGGCAGATCGTCCATCCCCGCAAAGTCAGCCCGGGTATTAAAGGAACCAAGCTGGCGTCCATAGGCATTACGTTCCACGGTCACGTCCAAGGTGCCGAGCGCCATGCGATCGACATCACGCTTACCCATAATCTGCTTGGCCAACAAGATTAATCCGGCACAGGTTCCGAGCACCGGCATCCCGGCTTTGATCATGTCTCGGAGCCGCTCCGCCATTCCCAGTTCAATTAGGAGTTTTGATTGCACCGTGGATTCCCCACCCGGCAATACCAGGCGGTTAAAACCGGTCTTTAGGTCTGCGGCCTCGCGTAGCTCAACTACCTGAGCCCCCAGTTTTTCCAGGCATTGTTCATGTTCAATGAAGGCACCTTGAACTGCCAGGACGCCAACTTTTTCCATTGAGTTTTTCTTACCGTTTCTGTTGCCGGGACTTACTTTCCACGCTCTGCCATCAGCAGGTCAATTTCGTTTTCGTTGATCCCCACCATGGCTTCGCCCAAATTCTCGGACAGCTGCGCAATTAGTTTCGCGTCCTTAAAGTTGGTGACCGCCTTGACGATAGCGCTAGCGCGTTTAGCGGGATTGCCGGACTTGAAAATGCCGGAGCCTACGAACACGCCCTCGGCGCCAAGCTGCATCATCAAAGCCGCATCAGCTGGGGTGGCTACCCCGCCCGCAGCGAAGTTTACTACCGGTAGACGCGAGGAATCGTGTACTTCTTTCAGTAGTGATAGCGGGACTTCTAGTTGTTTGGCAGCTTCGAAAAGTTCATCTTCACGCAGGCTCGAAATACGCCGAATTTCGGCGTTCATTGCGCGCATATGGGTAACTGCCTGCACAACGTCACCAGTTCCCGGCTCTCCCTTGGTGCGGATCATGGTCGCGCCCTCGCCAATACGGCGTAGCGCTTCACCCAGGTTACGTGCCCCACACACGAAAGGTACTTTGAACTGAGTTTTATCAATGTGGTAGATGTCATCGGCGGGGGAGAGCACTTCGGATTCATCGATATAGTCAATTTCGATAGCCTCCAGCAGTTGTGCTTCTACAAAATGCCCGATGCGGCACTTCGCCATTACCGGGATAGAAACTGCTTCTTGGATACCCTTGATCATTGCCGGGTCGCTCATCCGGGAAACACCGCCGGCGGCACGGATATCGGCGGGGATGCGCTCAAGTGCCATAACGGCTGCCGCGCCCGCATCCTCTGCGATCCGCGCCTGCTCTGGGGTGGTAACGTCCATAATTACGCCGCCCTTTAGCATTTGCGCTAGTTGACGATTGAGTGCCACCCGGTCGTTTAAGTCGTCTGTATGCTGGACGTGGGGAGCATTTGCGGTTTCCATTTCCGTTCCTTCTTTCTGTGCCTAACGCTTAGGGTGCCTAATAACGCGGGAAATTACTCTCTAGTTTTATAGCTTACAAATTAACCCAGCAAAATAGTTATTTATTTTAAGAAACAGGGGCTGCCAGCGAAATACCTACCTCGGATATCTTCCTGTATTTCGGAATATAACTAAGTTCGCATATCCTTGACAACCTCGCTTAACGCGCGTTAAATAGCGGTAGGTGATTATTTGTCGTAAAAGCTTGGCAAAAAGAAATACCTCGAGCACCCTAGATTAAGCGAAACGTTTCGGGTAAACTGGGAGTGCCGCCAGATCGGGTGGAGCAATGAGGCTAGCGCTTCGACAGAAGAAGACTCAAGACCGCCCTACGCAAGATTGCTACGTCTACAACAGAAGGAATGAATAAATGGTCAAGATCGCGCTCGACCCCAATATGTATTACTGGTTTATGCCAGTTTCGCAAACCCTGTATAAAGCACGAGAACTTGGGTTTGAATACGTGGAGTTGTCGCCCACAGCAGATTTTCACTTTTGGCATCACTACCCCAAAGCCGATGACGCCTATATTGCAGAACTGAATAAAGCGCAAAAAGAATCTGGGGTCAAGATCGCTACCTTGAACCCGGTTTTCAACTGGTCGTGCGTAGATGAGGAAGAACGGCAAGCCCAAGTGCGCAATTGGCGCAGGCTGCTAGAAATTGCCGATCAACTAGACGTACGCGAGATCGTTTCAGAGTTTTCGGGCGACCCTAACACTCCGCGGCGCTGCGAGCATCAATGGTACAAGTCCATTGAAGAGCTTACTCCTGATTTTGAAAAGTATGGTATCCAGCTGCATATGGAGGCGCATCCCTATGACTTCGTGGAGCTGCATGATCCCGCCATCAACCTGATCCGCGGAGTAAATAAGCCTTGGATCGGCTACGAATATTGCGCCCCGCACACCTTCCACCTTTCAGACGGTAAAGGTGATGTGGAACGGATGCTGCGTTCTGCCGGTGACCTACTCAAAGAAGTACATGTCGCCGATGTATTCAACCACAAGGCATTCGATGGTAACCGCTACGTAATTAATCCTCCGGGAGTTGACGCGCGGGTACACCAGCACAACGAGATTGGCATGGGTGAGGTTCCGTGGGACGAGCTGTTTAGTACTCTACGGGATATGAATTTTGATGGCGTGTTGTCCCTGTGCGTATTCGGGTGGCACGATCGCGCTGACGAAATCAACAAAAAGATGATCGCTCGGGTAAAGAGCGAGTTCGGACAGTAACAGTTATTTGGTAAACGGATAGGATTTGGTTTTTTCCGAGGGCGTAGCCGACGTCCTCGGAAAAACTATCCTTTAGGGTTGCTATCCTTGGGAGATAGCAGTCAAAGAGATTAAGTTCTCCAGATTAACCTGTGGGTATTCGGATAAAAGCAATGTGTGTTCTAGGAAGCTATCCATCGATACCAAAATCTGGTTTAGCGGTTACGATTCGCCGTTTCTAGGGTTATTTAGCGATAATCTAAGAACAACATTATGAAACAAAAATTAACTATCTCCGATGTAGCCAAGGAAGTGGGAGCCTCCATTTCCACGGTGTCTGTTGCGTTGTCTGGACGACCCGGAGTCTCAGATAAGCGACGCGCGGAGATTCAGCGCGCCGCTTTTGAAATGGGGTATCGACCCGATCGGCAGGCTGCGCTTATTCGCCTGGAACGTACCCATCTGTTAGGTGTGGTGTTCTATATGGAGCAAGAGTTCCAAATATCGCTGATGGATCCGCTCTTTCGTTACGCTGAAAAACAAGGATATCGCCTGGTGGCAGCCGGTTGTGTAGGGCAGCGTAGCGAAATGGATTGCATCGAGTCTTTGATGCAAGATCGCTGTGAAGGGATTGTGCTAATAGGCACCAAGCTCTCTGCCGAGTATTTAGAAAAAATTGCGGCGGTGATTCCCCTAATTACCCTATGCCAAGAAGTCGGCTCCACCAGTGTGGATGCCGTGGTCTCCGATGATGCCTATGGGGTCATAAAGTCCTTTGAGCACTTGTGGCAACAGGGGTTTCGCGACATTGTGCATATCCGGGGGGACAATCAAACCAATGCGCAGGTGCGGGAAGCTACCTTTCAACAATGCCTGGAAGACTGGAGCCTCGCGTCAGATGAGAATCCTTCGCTGCGGATCTATCAAGGCGGGCAAAATACCGGTGATGGGGCACGGGTTGCCGATCAGATATTACGACAGGTTCGCACCGGCGAACGGAAGATGCCGCGCGCAGTGATGTGCTTTAACGATCTGTGTGCGCAAGGATTCATGATTCGGATGTGGCAAGAAGGTGTAAATATTCCCCAGGAAATCGCAGTGATAGGTTTCGATGATACCCCGATTGCATCCGAACCTTATGTGGAGCTAACCACCGTGCGCCAAGACCGGGAAAAACTGGCCAATCTAGCTGTCGAACGCCTAGTAGAGCACGTGGAATTCTTCTTTGATAAAGAAAAATATGGCAAAAAATGGGATGCGGTTGAAAAACAGGTAGAAACCCGCCTAATTGTGCGCAAAACTGCCTAAGACATGGTAGTTAGCGCTGCAAGTAAGTTGCGTTGCTTTTTGCGGTTAATTATCTAAAGCAGGACAGTTCTGCGTTATCAGTTTTAGATACTCTTTAATATTTGCCGAATAGTTCGGATAGGCCACTTTTAGCTGTTCCGGATCATTGACGTGCACCAATACAATATTCTGATTAGGAGCTATCAAACCATTTTTATTGTTTTCAAACACTTCGTCTTCAAGCCTTGAATATTCGCTGAGGGATTCGTCCATTTGATTATTGGCATAAGAATGAACAATCAAGTTCTGTTCGTCTTTTAGGAACTGTAAAATAAACACGCAAGCATCTTCAGGGGCACAATGCTTCTCATCAAGTCTTAAGACATCGTCGTATACACGGGAAAGTCTGCTAATGATTTCAGAAGACAACGGCAAAGTTTCAATTTCTGAGACAAGATCATCTATGTTTTTAGGGGTACCTGGAACGGTAGGACTTTCTTCGATGCTTGCGATTAAAGAAGAGGTCAGCTGATTGTAATATAACCGAGTTCTGGTATCAGTATCACCCAATAAAACATCTGTATTGGTAGTTTTAATCTCTCTTCCTTCTATTTCATCTATAATTTCTAATGCAGTTGCCCAATAATGTTGAAGTTGCGTTCTTAACTGGATTTCAACACGGTACTTACGCTCACAGCTACCCTGTTTAGTCAGTAGGTGACAGGAGCGATAGCCACTACTTTTCGGAGAATCAATGTAATCTTTAGTTTTGGTGATTTCAGAAGAGGTTCCAGCAATCTTATCTTCTATTCTTTTCTGAATTAGCCGTAGATCTTTAATGCTTTTAGTAATTACCCGGCATCCTCCAATATCATCCAAAGTGTTTAACAGGTGATTATGGTTAGGACGCTGTATTATTTGGACAATAGAAGAGACTCTCTTTAGACGATAAGTGATGATTGCCCCGTCCACTCCTTTGCAACACTCTAGGAGAGTCTGAAAGCATTGACGGGTAGCCGGAGCGTAGCGAGCTCTCCACCTTTGCACAAAGTCGATAGCCTCTTTGCTTTGTTCCGCGTCATCGGAAATAGTCTGCTTCAAGATTTTGCTATAGCGTTTTGCCTGGCTAGTTGAGAGAGGAATCTCACCAGAGTTCACAGGTCGCGTATTCACAGGTACAATCATAGAGGTATTGGCTTTTCAACTATGGTAGAGGAGGCTTCAAAAATGGCAACGGTTGTTGATGTTGCAGCATATATTCTAAATCGTTCTAAGCCTCTTTCCACGATGAAGTTGCAAAAGTTAACTTTCTACTCCCAGGCGCACGCTCTGGCAACTGCCGGCACCCCGCTGTTCCAAGAAGACTTTGAAGCTTGGCGAGGTGGTCCGGTATCTGCCGAACTATTCGAAAAGCATCAGGGGCTTTTTATCATCGAGTCTGGGCAGCTGCAGGCAGATAGCAATAATCTGAGTGATAAAGAGAAGCAGATTATAGATGTAGTTTTTGATCAGTTGGGAAATCTCACCGGAAATGAACTTAGCGAACGGACTCACGCAGAAGCTCCTTGGAGCAATGCGAGAAAAGGGCTAAACCCTAGCGATCCCAGTAACAATGTCATTTCCCAGGATTCAATTAGGGAATACTATATGAAAAATCCGGTTGTGAGCCGGTAGTTTCATTAGTAGCCTATGTTCCCCGCGGGGAACATCTTCTGGCATACGTAAGGGGGGGCGGGTTCGAAGATTTTCTTCGAACCCGCCCCCCTAGATTTCAGGCGATCAGATTTTTAAAGCCACTAGGTGAGTGGGATTAAAAACCAGGTAGCACTGCCTTGTTCGGCCAGGTTTTCTCAATGAAAGCCTTGACTTCCGGAGAGTGCAGTAAAGAATCCAGTTTCTTGATTGCCTCTACCTTTTCGGAATCCTTCTTCCAAACCAGGATATTCAGGGAAGGATTATTCTCGGTGGATTCCAAGATCAAGGCGTCAGAGGGCTCCTTGCCTCCAAGCTGAGCAAAGTTACCGTTGATGACGGCGATATCTACGTCGGCTAGGGCGCGTACCAACTGCGGCCCTTCCACTTCAGGCAGCTCAAAGCCGCGCGGATTGTATTCTTTGGATTTGGCAATCACCGATACTTTCTGCTGTTTTTCATCTTTCGGTAGCTTAATCAAGCCATTGTCAGCCAGTAAGTTTAGGGCACGTGCCTGGTTAGTGGGGTCATTGATGATCCCAATCTTGGCGCCGTCCTTCAGATCCTTAATATCCTTGAGCTTTTCAGAATAGATTCCTAGTGGCTCTAGGTGGATTCCCTTGCCGTGCTCGAACTGCCAGTTATTCTTGGCGGTCTGATCATCGAAGTAGGGAACCGTCTGATAATAGTTGGCATCCAGATCCCCAGAGTTCAGGGCTTCATTCGGCTGGACGTAGTCGGTGTATTCTTTGACTTCCAACTCAATGCCCTGCTTTTCAGCCAAGTTATCGGCCACGTAACGCAAGATCTTCGCATGCGGATCAGGGGAAGCCCCAACGATCAGTTTGGTGTCGCCGCCAGCAGAATCGCCGCCACCGCAAGCCGCAAGTCCCAGTGCTAAGCCAGCAGCTCCCGCTGCGGCCACAAGTTTCTTCCAAGTTTTCATTTTAAAATTCCTTATAAGTAGTTTTTTTAGGTAGTTTACAAAGTCTTATTGTCCGCCCTCGCCGGCGTCTACTAAACGGACGAGGGCGGGGCGTTTCCCCGGATACCTAGAGCAGAGCCAGGGCACAAAAGTTTTACCGAAAACCGCTAAGAGCGGTGAAAATCTCCGACTGGTTTTCCCTTAGCGGTGATCTACCAGCCGGCTAAGCATATCGCCTAGCCACTGCACGATAACTACAATCAACAGGATGTCGATCACCACGATTAGCATCACGTCACCCATAAACTGGTTGTAACCATAGTTTATGGCGAGAGCGCCCAGTCCGCCGGTACCCAAAGTACCGGCCATCGCGCCGTAACCAATCAGCGAAATCAAAGTAACGGTAACTGACTGGATGAGGGCGGGTAGCGCCTCGCGCACCTGCACCCCCATCATGATCTGCCAGTTAGAGGCGCCGGCCATTTTCGCGGCCTCTAGTTTGCCGCTTTCTACCCCTTGCACATTGGATTCCACCAGGCGGGCAAAGAACGGCGCCGCCGCCAGGGTTAACGGCACTACCGCCGCTTTCCACCCCAAAGTGGTGCCTACCAGTAGGCGAGTAAAAGGAAGAATCGAAATCATCAAAATGACGAAGGGTAGGGAACGCCCCACATTCACGATAAATCCCAGCACCGCGTAGAGTACGCGCGTGACTTTGGTACCTGAAAGTAGCCCCGCGGGAGCAGTCGCCACCAGCAGCAGGCCGATTGGCAATCCCAGCAGGATTGAGAATAATCCCGACCAAAGCGACATATAAATGGTTTCTAAAGTGGCCTCCAGCAGATTATTAGTAATCACCGGATTGGAAAACCAGCGTCCCGAGGCATCCGCAGCTAAGGGCATCATAGTCACAACCTGTGAGGTAGTAGCGATAAGACTCATGCTCGCACCTCCGTATAGATGTGATGATTTTCCATTTCGCGGATAAAAGCGTCCAGTCCTGTAGATTTCACCCCTACAGCTAAGCGGCCAACTTGCGTGGTTCCCACAGTCTCAAAGGTTCCGGCCACAATATCGCCACCCAATTGCGCCACCAGATCCATAACTTTCGACCCGGTGGGCACGCCCGGCGAGGAAGTAAAAGCAATATCCACTACCGCGGCGGGTTGACCATCTAAAGTTACTTCGTCATCAACATTGGGTGGCGGTACCAGGTCTTTTGCTAACCGTGAGGAGTGCGCCTTGACTACGTCCTCCACCGAACCGGTCTGCACAATTTTTCCGCCTTCTAGCAAAGTAACGTGAGTGCAAATCTCGCGGACTACACTCATCTCGTGGGTAATAATCACCACGGTTACACCCAGACGGTCATGTACATCCTTAATTAAATGCAGAATCTGCTGGGTGGATTCGGTATCCAAAGCGCTGGTGGGCTCATCGCACAGTAGCACTTGCGGTTCATCTGCAAGCGCGCGGGCGACCCCTACTCGTTGCTGCTGTCCCCCGGAAAGCTGGGAGGGATAAGAAGATCCCCGGTCATGCAGCCCCACCAAATCCAGAAGCTTTTGTACCCGATCATGGCGATCCCCGCGTTTTTGTCCCGCTAAATACAGGGGGTAGGCGATATTGCCGGCGGCAGTACGTGAATCCAGCAGGTTAGCCGCCTGGAACACCATGCCAATAGAGCGGCGCGCCTGACGCAAATGCTTTTCCGAAAGGGTGGAAAGATTCTGCCCCGCCACCAGGATTTCCCCCGAAGTAGGATGCTCCAGGGCAGTTAGGCAACGAATCAGCGTAGATTTTCCGGCCCCTGATTGCCCCACGATGCCGTGGATTTCTCCAGCACCAATTTTTAGGGAGATACCGTCGAGGGCGTGCAGCTTGTCCTGCTTCTTGCGGGGATAAATTTTATAGACATCCCGCAGCTCAATCAGCGGATTATCCGCTTTAGCGTTGCTCATAAGTTCCTTCCCATCGGTCCTGGCATTAGCACCGTCTTATCGGTTGCTGCAGTGCGCGAGCCAGGTCTCTGCACTGCTCTTGATGGCTACGTTCAGATTAAAGCCCCGAAAAGCAAAACACCAATTATTGAGACGGCTTGTAGTTGCTTTCACGTTTTCGTTAGCATGGAGCTATGAAAGAAACAGCGATCAAATCGATTCAGTGGTGGTGGCTCGCCTAGGCGGGTCCTTTCTTTCAGGCATTTATAGAACCCGCCAAGTGGCGGGTATTTTTTTGTCTCCCGCCAGCGGAAACTATTTAATAGAAGTGATATTTCATTGAGGAGCAAGAGAAGAGATGACTGATAACTCTAGAATCCAACCTTTAGGATTTCCGATCGATAGCCACATCCCTGCTCGCTGGTACAACCTGGCTGCGGACTTCCCGGAGCCGATGCCTCCCTATCTAAATCCGCAGACCCGGGAGCCCATCACCGCGAAAGATTTAGAGCCGTTATTTGCGCCCGGGCTCATCGAACTAGAGATGAGCAAGGAACGCTATATTGATATTCCCCAGCGAATCCGGGAACTGTACACCAATTTCCGTCCCGCACCCCTTTATCGCGCGCATAATCTGGAGCAAAAACTAGGCACTAAATGCCGCATCTACTACAAATATGAAGGCAATTCTCCGGCCGGGTCCCATAAACCGAACTCGGCATTAGCACAGGCCTACTACAATGCGGTGGCCGGGATTAAACGGCTCACCACGGAAACTGGTGCCGGGCAGTGGGGTGCTTCCCTGGCGATGGCCTGCTCCATGCTGGGAATGGACTGTGAAGTATGGCAGGTACGTTCCTCCTATGATCAAAAGCCCTATCGACGGATGCAAATGGAAACCTACGGCGCGAAATGTTGGAGTTCGCCCTCCTATCGCACCGAGGCCGGGCGCCGTATCCAAGCCGAAAACCCCGATACTTCCGGTTCTCTAGGGATGGCGATTTCGGAGGCAGTCGAATCTGCGGTTTCGGACCCGCAAGCTCACTACGCTTTGGGCTCGGTAATGAATCAAGTGATTATCCACCAGACGGTGATTGGTCTGGAATCACAAGCCCAACTGGCGAAAGCCGGCGAATCCGGCGCAGACTTCATTTTCGGTTGCGCTGGCGGTGGCTCTAACCTGGGCGGTCTGGCTACTCCCTTTATCGGCGAGAATCTGCGCGAAGGTAAGAACTCGCGGGTAGTGGCTTGTGAACCGGCTGCCTGTCCTTCGCTCACACAAGGCGAATATCGTTATGACTTTGGGGATATGTCGGGGCTGACGCCGCTAATGAAGATGTATACCCTGGGGCATGAGTTCGTACCGGATCCTATTCACGCTGGTGGTTTGCGTTATCACGGGATGGCACCGATGGTGTCTCACGCCTATCACTTGGGATTGATGGAGGCACGTGCCTATCCGCAAGAAGAAACCTTTGCAGCTGGCCTAGAGTTCGCGCGTGCCGAGGGGATTATTCCAGCTCCCGAATCTACCCACGCGATTGCCGGCGCGCTGGACTTTATCCGTTCGGGGGAGGCTCGTGACGGCCAGGTACTCTTGATCGGACTTTCCGGTAACGGGGTGCTCGATTTGGCTGCCTATCACCAGGTACTAAAGAAGTAACTGAACTTACGGCAGCGGCGGCGGGGTTTTCCTCGCCGCCGCTAGCTATTTGCGCCAGGTGCGATTTTGTTTATCGAGGACGCGAACGGCTGCTTCTAGGGCGAGACGATCAAGTTTTCCGCTGGGCAGCAGAGGAAAGTGAGGGAGCAGCACCGCCGCGCGGGGCAGATGTGAGGACGGCAAGTGCTCTCTAAGGGATTCCCGCAGGTTGCCGCCTAACTGGGCAAGGTTGGGGGCAGCGGTGGGTTCTGCGGCAGGCAAAGCGGCAGAAGAAAAAACAGCGCAAAGTATCTGTCCCCATTCCTCATCCTTAAGGGCACAAAACTCGATCCCGGGAAAACCTACTTGTTCGGCAGCGCGGGTCACCAGCGGTAAAGAGATATTTTCCCCACCAGAAATAATGGTGTCATCCAGGCGGCCAAGCACCTCTAAATGAGCAGGGCTGGACATGTCGATAATGACAGCCCCCTCCCCGAGCGATTCTTGGGGATGTTTCCTTCGTTCGTTCCCAAAAACTATCTTGCCCGTATCATTGGTGGCCAGCCAGGATGTACCGGAAAACTCGCGGATTTCTGGATCCGATTCTGCCTCCAAATAACCGTTCATCAAAGTGGGGGTAGCCAGCCAAATCCTGCCCGCGTTGACCGCCACTTTAACTCGGGGCAGGGGAACGCCGTCATAGACGCAGCCCCCGCAAGTTTCGGTCATCCCGTAGGTGGTGACCAGGTTTAAGCCCGCCTCGCGTCCAGCGGAAAGTAGTGAGGAGGAAATATGGGCACCCCCAACCAGGATTGCAGAGCATATCCGCAAAGCTGCAGTTGTTTCTGTATCGGCGAGGGCGCGGCGCAGCTGAGTGGGAACCAGCGATAGATAGATGGGAAGGTTACCCGAGGGAATGTTATGCAGTGCTTCCCGGAGTCGCGAGGGCTTAAAACCGTCGGTCATATCGATAGTTACCGGTTCAGTTCCGCCCGCGTAGGCGCGGGCAATCACCTGGAAACCGGCGATATGGTCACGCGGGAGAGCCGATACCCAGATGCCGTTACCCCCCAACCGCTGGGCGGTCGCCTGATGGGATGCCCGCAAAGCCTCCAGGGATATTCCCACCAGGCGTCCTCCGGGTTTCGTGGAACCGGAAGTTGAAAGAATAAAACTTACCTGGTCAGGCAGGCGGCGCAGTCTCTCTGCCTGTTGGCGCGCCCAAGAGAAAGTAAGACGCTCGGTACGCGCCGGGAAAAATATCGGGCGGTAATCTGCCAGAATCCGCAATGCAAAAAAAGGCTTCGCCGGCTCTGCAACCGCTGATAAATCAATAGTGGGTAGAGAAGTGAAACTATCCGGCCAGAGGGCGGCGCGCAGCGCCGTAAAGAACAACTTATCCCGATTGGGATTATCGGATATCGGTAAGAAAACCAGCGGCCGCGCGGCAGAATCCTCAGCGTTTTCTCCCAGTTCCTTCCCTGCACTCAGTTCGCTTTGCAACCAGACAATCTGCGGAACAGCTTCTTCGCTAATCTGGATAGCTTTATCGCTATTGTCGCCCTGAGGAGCTAATACTTCACAAGCTGCCCGAGCCTTAATGCTCGGTGGGGGAACAATGCGCAAAGTCAACCTCCGAAAATAACCGTCACCGCCCAGTCTATCGCCAGTTTTCTCCCTGGGCGGGTCGGGCCGTAAAAGCGCTCGGGGGACCCCGGTGAGCCTTGCTTCGCTCGGCTCAAGCCCCCTCTCGCATCTTTTACGGCTCGAACCTGCACGCTCAGCACGTACCTTACGGGATTCTTGTACCACCCGTACCCCTTGCGTGGGGGAGAAGTTTTATCCGAGCAGGCTAGGTGGGCGCAAAATTTGGAAAACGTCGCTACGTTTTCCAAATTTTTGGGCAGGAGGAAAAACTTCTCCCTCGCGCACACGGCGGGAGGAAAAACCGGGGTTTCGCGTATTAATGACAATGCAAGGAAATCAGGTAGCAGATTGCGCGATAGGGTGGGAGGTATGAGCCAGCTTGCACATGTTTCTGATACTTTCGACGCGCAGCGTTGGGTTCCAGTTCCGGGCTTTGAAAAGCTAACTGACCTGACTTTTCACCGGGCGGTAGTGAAAGCGGGAGGGGTAGATGCCCCTGCCTCCGCGTCCTCGTCCGAATTGAAAGAGCCGCAAAAGCCCTATAAGCCGGGGCGGGATCGCTATCAGCTAACTGACTTAGCCGCCACCGAATTGGCTGATCGCGGGGAAAATGGGGGTAAACTTCCGGTTTTGCGAATTGCGTTTGATCGCCCGCAAGTGCGTAATGCTTTCCGTCCGCATACGGTAGATGAACTGCTGGCTTGTCTGGAATATGCGCGCAGCGCCGCCGACGTGGCAGCGATAATCCTCACCGGGAATGGGCCAAGCGACTCCGATGGTGGCTACAGCTTTTGTTCCGGTGGTGACCAGCGGATTCGCGACCGAGGCGGATATCGCTACGAGCAGGAGGGCGCCGATCCGGATGTGGAAGTTTCCCAGCGGCGCCAGAATTTAGATTTGGCACGGACTGGACGCTTGCACATTCTGGAGGTGCAGCGCCTGATTCGAGCGATGCCGAAACCGGTGATTGCAGCGGTTCCCGGGTGGGCTGCCGGGGGCGGACACTCCCTGGTGGTGGTATGTGACCTGGCGCTGGCCAGCGTAGAACATGCCCGTTTCAAACAAACTGACGCGAATGTAGGATCCTTTGATGCCGGATATGGTTCAGCATTACTGGCGCGGCAGGTCGGGGACAAACGCGCGCGGCAAATCTTTTATCTGGCGAACACCTATGATGCCCGGCAAGCCGAAGAATGGGGAGTTATCAACGCGGCAGTGCCGCATCTCCAACTAGAGACCGTGGCGCTCGAGTGGGCGCTGACTGTAGCCCGCAAATCCCCGCAGGCTATCCGGATGTTGAAATATGCATTTAACCTGGCAGATGATGGTTTGCTGGGGCAGCAACTATTCGCCGGGGAGGCAACTCGTTTGGCTTATAGCACCGATGAAGCCGAGGAGGGGCGGCGTGCCTTTTTGGAGCATCGGGAACCGGATTGGACATCTTTCCCTTATTACTATTAGGTTTTTTGACGCAGATAGGTCGACAATAGGAAACGTTAGAGTTAACCGGTCAGTGCCAGGTCAAGTGCTATTTGTGTAAATAGAAGGATTCGAAAGACAACAAGGAAAACGTGATGGCAGGAAACATAAGCGACCCGATGCTAGTGGAGGTGTCGGAGGCACAAGTTAGTGACCTCGGTAAACTATTTGAAGACTCCGAGTTTCCCGCGATCGACATCGACCAGGCACTGGTGTATTCCCTACCGCTCGTGAACCGTTTTCGGCGAATAATTGTGCGCGAGGGCGTGCTGCTGCGTTCCGGGAACCGTTGGGGAGAGTTCGCGCCCTTCTGGGATTATGGGCCGCACGAATCGAAACGGTGGCTATGGTCAGCCGTCAACGCCCTCACCGAGCCTGAGCCGCAGATAGTGCGGGGTAGCGTACCAGTGAATGTGACCGTGCCGGTGGTTTCGCCTAAACGCGCCGCGGCAATTGTAGAGCAAAGCGGAGGCTGCCGGACTGCGAAAGTTAAAGTTGCTGATCGCGGCACTGAACTTGCCGATGATGTAGAACGGATAAAAGCCGTGCGCGCCGCCCTCGAAAAGCAGTTCGGGCAGGATTATCGGATTCGCGTCGATGCTAATGGGGTGTGGAGCCTGGCAGAAGCCAAAGCCGCGATTGCTGCCCTAGATGAGGCTGCTGGGGGACTGGAATATGTGGAACAACCCTGCAAGAGCGCGGAAGATCTTCTAGAGCTACGCGCCGCGACCTCGGTGCCGCTCGCGGTTGACGAACTGATTCGCCGCTCCCCAGATCCGCTTTCTGACCTGCCCGATGGCTGCGCGGATGTGATGGTGGTGAAAATCCAGCCTTTAGGGGGCGTTTCAGCAGTTATCGATTTGGCGAAGAAAGCCAAGCAACGCGGTCTGGAAGTGGTGGTTTCTTCCGCAGTTGATAGTGCGGTAGGTATCGGACTAGGGGTGCGCGCCGCCGCCGCGATGGCGCAGCTTCCGCATGCCTGCGGCCTGGCGACCAGCCAGTTGCTTAAATCTGACGTTTCTCGCCAGCCCTGGCAGGTGCGGGATGGTCAGCTAGAGGTGCGGGAAGTAGAAATAAATACCGATTTAATCTCCGCTCCCGACAATGATGACCGTTGCGACCTGGTTAAACGTTGGGATCAGCGGATGCGGGACGTAGCGGAGGTAGCTAGTCGGTGAGCGACGTTTCTTACTCCTTAAATCCCTCCCGCGACAAGCAAAATATGGAAGGGGCAGGAGAGAATCTAGATGCTGCCACCGCTTTTGCCCGCCTAACAGTCAGCGAGCTAGTACGCGCCGGGGTACGCGATTTCGTGATTTGTCCCGGATCTCGCTCCGCGCCCCTCACCTACGCTTTGGCGGCGTTAGCGCAGGCAGGGGCGGTGCGCACCCATGTGCGTCTGGATGAACGCTCTGCAGCTTTCTTCGCTTTGGGGCTCGCTAAATCCGGTATTTATAAAGGCGGGGACGCGACCTACACCCCGGTAGCGCTGGTAGTTACTTCGGGGACGGCAGTCGCGGAGTTACATGCCGGATTATTGGAGGCTTTCCACTGCGGCATCCCGTTGATTGCCTTGACCGCCGACCGCCCCCGCACTGCCCGCGGCACTGGAGCAAATCAAACTACCTGGCAGCAGGGAATTTTCGGGGCTGCCTGTCCGGTAGCGTTAGATATTTACGCCAGCGAGGACGACCTGGATACGGTAAAAGAAAGTCTTAGCGAAGCCTTTGAGAAGGCCTGGGGTGCGGGTGCCCAAAAACGCGGACAGCTATGCCCGCTACAGCTGAATCTATGTTTCGCGCCGCCCTTAGTGAGCTCCACCAGCTGGCAGATTCCTGCTGAATTGCAAGGTCTTGCTTTAGGTGAAGCTGCAATCGCTGCCTCCTTAGAAAAACCCTTAAAAACGCAGGTAGTGGCGGAGGGCGCTGGAGAAGCTCCCCGGAAAATCGCAAAGACTCTGGTCGTTTTAGCAGATCAGTGTCCGCCGCAGGTGACGCGGGCAGCACAAAAATGGGGACTGCCGGTGTTGGCAGAACCAACCGTTACCTTGAAACCGGGCAACGCGGTGCAGATAGCGCATGCTCCGCAGGTGCTTCCCGCCCTCGCTGGTGAAATAGAGCAGATTATTGTAGCTGGTCACGCCACTTTGTCGCGTCCCATAAGCGCGTTGCTTTCCCGGGAGGATATTCCTATCTATTGCTTGCCTAGTTTAGGAGCGAAAACTAATCTCACCGGTAAATATATGCCTACCACTACCGCGCAGGTAGATACAGTTTTTCCCGCGGCTGCTAGCCCTGCCTGGTTGGCGCGGTGGCGCGAAGTAGCGCAAGCGGTGGAACGTGCCTACCGTAGCTGTGTAGATCGCCGCGCGGTCACCGTGTGGCAAAACGCTAACTATGCGGCGTTTGATCCTGGTGATCTTCCGCAGGTAGTAGCGGAGGGGCAGACTACGCCCTCGAGAAACCTAAAAAATCATGGTTTTGCGACCTCCGATGAAGAGGGGCAAAACGCGAGTGAAGCTGCTCACCGCCTCCGAATGCCCTCGCCCGAAGGTGCCCCGGAACTCGGGGACAACCTGCGGGAATTAGAAATGGGGATCGATCCTTTCGCTCTCGCCCGTATTTATGAGGATGTTTATGAGGCCTGGGTTAATCGTGACCCCGATTCAGCCCGGAACGGTGATCTGAAGGCTGATAATGCCCGCAACAGCGCGGATAGCGTAAGGGGTGCGGGTAGTGCGGATAGCGCGGGGAGCGTGCTCGCGCAACCGGACGGTAGGAAGGTGAGCGCCGCTGGCGCCCCTCCGCTGACTATGCTTGGTGCCTCTAATACCATTCGCGCTTTCGATTTGGCGGCGCGCGGAGATCGCGGGATTAGCTATTGTGCCAACCGCGGTCTGGCGGGTATCGATGGAAATATTGCTACCGCTTTGGGGCTAGCTGCCGGAACCGGGCAGGCAGTCCGGTTGATCGCTGGGGATTTAACCTGCCTGCATGATTTGACCGGTTTGCTCACCGGGCAGTTAGAGGACACCCCGACTGTGCAGGTGATGGTGCTCGACGATGGGGGAGGACGCATTTTCGCTACCCTGGAACACGGCGAACTTGCGAACCCAGAAGTCTTCGAGCGCTATTTCTTAACGCCGCAGCGTTTCGACCTCTCGGCGCTGGCCGCCGGCCTGGGTTGGGATTACCGTTGCGCCCAGGATGCAGAAGAACTGAAAAAAATTCTTTGCGAGGATCCGCGCCGGGAAATCGTAGAAATTAATGCTTATTTACCGGATTTACGTGTTCGCCGCGCCGCCCTGGAATCTGAAATCCGCCGGGAACTAGCTGACCTTTAACCCAATTTTTACGCCTGGAGGGCGCGGAGCAGCGGCGACATTTTGGTTTCGGTTTCGGCTAGTTCGCGCTGGGGATCAGAATCTCCCATAATCCCTGCCCCCGCAATCAGGCGGTAGCTGTCGTCCCGTGCCGGGTCGCGCTGCGCGCACCGCAGGGCAATCGCCCATTCGCCCTCGCCGCCAGCGTCCATCCAGCCAATCGGGGCGGCGTAACGGCGCCTATCCATAACCTCTAGTGCGGCCAGGCGTTCAGCGGCAACTTCGCGGGGTTTTCCGCAAACCGCGGCGGTGGGATGGAGTGCCGCTGCCGCCCGCAGAGAAGTTACTGCCTGTTCTGCCAGGTTCTCGGCGGTAATATCTGTCGCCAAATGGGTAACGTACCCCAGGTGCAGCAGGCGCGGGGCGGGTACTTCTAACTCTAAGTTCAGGTCAGTTAGCGATTCCTGGGCGCTTTGCACTGCTAAGTGGTGTTCTAACTGCTCTTTGGGGTCGCTTAGTAGACGTTGTTCTTGAGAGGGAATGGCTGAGCCGGCGAGGACGCGGCACAGTAACTCTCCTCCGCTTACGCTAGCCAGCATTTCGGGGCTGGCTCCCACCAGCTCTCCAATCGCATAAGTCCAGCAAGTAGGATATTTGTCTGCCAAGTATTTGGTGACCCGCGCCAAGGAAACATCGCGGTCAAAGCGGAGTTCTTTATCGCGGGCAAGCACGATTTTTTCTGCGCGTCCGACGCGGATTTCTGCTGCTGCGCGGCCGACTGCCGCCATCCATTCCTCCGGCTGCAAGTGCGGGTACGTTTCGCTAATTACCTGCGCCGGATTGGAAGGGGCAGGTGGGGATGGTTGAGGAGCGAGCGCTGCTTTCGACTTAGCGTTTTCCGGTGTATTCCCCTGGCGTCCTCGGAAATCTGCTTGCCCCTCCTGCCAACGAGCCTGCCATAGCCAGGTATTATCGCCACTGGAAACCACCGCTAAAGCTGGAACTAGCAGCAGCGAGGGGGTAGCGGGCGTAAACCCAAAACTCCCCAAAACCAGTGGCCAAGTTATTTTTCCCGGTTTCGAGCAGCGAGTGTGTTCTGGTTCTGGACAGCAGTTTTTCGCCGCTCCTGCCTGCCATGCCCCGGCAGCTACAGCAAAATTCTTATCCTCGCCACCAGAAGTCTCCTGAGCGTGTTCGCATAAATTCCGCCATGCTTCCTCGGCAGCCGTAAAGCTGTTTTTCCCGCTAAAGTGCGCCTGCCAAGCTACACCTAAACCCGCTAGCCTAATCCGTTCCCCGCTCCAAACCGTAAGGGTATTGGGATCGGGGATATCCAATGAAAGGGCCTGCTGATTTTGTTCTAAAAGTCTAATTACCTGCTCAAAGTCACTATCAGCATCGCTCAGCCGGGATACGCGATATTGCAAAACTCCGCTCGCGGACAGGCTAGATGAACACACGATTTCCCATAATAAGCCAGGAACCAAGCGGACACTAACCTACCTGCCTGACCGCGTTCCCCATAGGTGTCCTCATCCTAAATCTCTCGACCGAAAATAAATAATAACTGCTTGCGAAAAATTGTAAATGCTTGCAATCGCTGATTCTCGGCAGCATAATTGAAAAAAAGGGGGGAACTATGTCCAACACATCTGCGGTTTATGCCCGCATCGATACCAGATTGAAAGAGCAAGCTGAAGGGATTTTGACGCAATTAGGAATTAGTCCTTCAGCGGCGATTCAGATGCTGTATAGCCAAGTAGTTATGCAGCAAGGGATTCCTTTTACTCCCCGGATTTCTTATCCGGTTCCGGTTGCTATCGGGGGAATGTCTCGTGAGGAAATCGACCGCGAACTCGCCAAGGGTATTGCCTCAAAGCAGCAGCAGGGGTTAACTCCCGACGAAGTCGATCAGGCTCTAGCAGCAGAGTTTGATTCATGAGTAAAACTCATGGAATCAGTCACAAAAGGGCTTTTATTTGCTAATCCGGTTTGACCTGCAACAGGGGGGCTGAGTAACTTTAATGATGGTGCCCGCGATACCGGGCCCCGAACTAGTCAGATTTTCTGGCACGGGCTCTTCTCCGTTGAGCTCCGGACGTTAAGGGTAAGTCAGTTAGGCGCGATCCGCTGACCACCTAGGCAAGCATCCTGTGCAGCCTTAACCTAGCGAGCCGGCCCCGGCGGTGTAGTATGCCCGTTTCTGGGGTCGATATTTCGGTACCGCGTGGCAAGTGTTTCGACATTAAGTAACAGGAGAAGTAGTGCCTACCATCCAACAGTTGGTCCGCAAAGGACGCTCAACTAAGAAGGCGAAGAGTAAAACTCGCGCGCTAAAGGGCTCGCCCCAGCGCCGCGGCGTTTGCACTCGTGTATACACCACCACCCCGAAGAAGCCGAACTCGGCATTGCGGAAAGTGGCGCGTGTTCGCCTGTCCAGCGGCATTGAAGTGACCGCTTACATCCCCGGCGAGGGACATAATCTGCAAGAACACTCCATTGTGCTGGTGCGCGGTGGGCGTGTAAAGGATCTGCCCGGTGTGCGTTTCCACATCGTGCGCGGCGCGCTGGACACCCAGGGTGTGCGTGACCGTGGCCAGGGTCGGTCGAAGTACGGCGCGAAGAAGGAGAAGAAGTAGAATGCCTCGTAAAGGTCCAGCTCCCAAGCGCCCTTTGGCGGTTGATCCGGTTTACAACTCGACCATCGTCACCCAGTTGGTTAATCGGGTGCTGCTAGACGGCAAAAAATCTTTGGCGGAACGTATTGTTTACGGCGCGCTCGAGGGCGTGCGTGAGCGTACCGAGCAGGAACCGGTAAGCGTGCTCAAACGCGCTCTGGAAAATGTTCGTCCCGCACTCGAGGTGCGTTCTCGCCGTGTCGGTGGCGCCACCTACCAGGTTCCGGTGGAAGTACGCCCGGCGCGCGCGACCACTTTGGCGCTGCGTTGGTTGGTTGATTTTTCGCGGCAGCGTCGCGAAAAGACTATGACCGAACGCCTCATGAACGAAATTTTGGATGCTTCCAACGGCCTGGGTGCTGCGGTGAAGCGTCGTGAAGATATGCACAAGATGGCGGAGTCCAACAAGGCTTTCGCTCATTACCGCTGGTAACTCTAACCGGAAGGAACAATTGTGGCATTAGAAGTGCTTGCTGACCTATCTAAGGTTCGCAACATCGGCATCATGGCTCACATTGATGCCGGTAAAACCACTGTAACCGAACGCATCCTGTACTACACGGGCATCAACTACAAAATGGGTGAAACCCACGATGGTGCCGGAACTATGGACTGGATGGAACAGGAAAAGGAACGCGGAATCACCATTACCTCCGCGGCAACTACCTGTTTTTGGCATGACCAACAGATCAACATCATTGATACCCCTGGCCACGTTGACTTCACTGTAGAGGTAGAGCGCTCCCTGCGCGTCCTCGATGGTGCAGTGGCCGTATTTGACGGTAAAGAGGGTGTAGAACCTCAATCTGAAACCGTATGGCGTCAAGCCGACAAGTATGACGTCCCCCGGATTTGCTTCATCAATAAGATGGACAAACTGGGTGCTGATTTCTACTACTCGGTGAAAACCATCGAGGATCGCCTGCACGCTAAGCCGGTAGTAATGGTTCTGCCGATTGGCGCCGAGGCCGAGTTCAAGGGAATCGTTGACCTGCTGGAAATGCGGGCTGTTTACTTCCCGGAAACCTTCAGTACCGAGCAGGCCGAAGAAGCTAATAAGAAAGGCGCAAAGGTAGTAGCGGGCGCCCCCACTTTGGGTGCGGTTCTCGAATACGGTGAAATCCCCGCTGACCTTAAAGATCGCGCGGAAGAATACCGTGAGAAGCTGATTGATGCGGCGGCGGAAGCCAATGATGAACTGATGGAGGCTTACCTGGAAAACGGGGAGCTTACCAACGATCAGATCATTGCCGGTATTCGCGAACTCACTTTGAAGAGCGAAATCTACCCGGTGTTCGCGGGCAGCGCTTTCAAGAACAAGGGCGTACAGCCGGTTCTAGATGGGGTTTTGCGTTACCTACCTTCCCCGCTGGATGTACCGCCACTGGAAGGACATAGCCCCAATAACGAGGAAGAAGAAATTCTTTGTCCTCCGGACGAGAATGCTCATTTCGCGGCGCTGGCATTTAAGATCGCCGCGCACCCGTTCTATGGCAAGCTAACTTATGTTCGGATTTACTCTGGGCATATTAAGGCGGGCTCTCCGCTGCTGAACGCCACCAAGGGACGGCGTGAGCGCGTAGGCAAGATTTTCCAGATGCACTCCAATAAGGAAAATCCGATTGAGGTCGCGCACGCTGGTAACATCTACGCCTTTGTGGGCTTGAAAGACACCACCACTGGCGACACCTTGTGTGAGAGCGACCAGCCGGTAGTTCTGGAATCGATGAACTTCCCGGATCCGGTTATTCACGTGGCCATCGAGCCGAAGACCAAGGCTGACCAAGAAAAGCTAGGCATTGCGATCCAGCGCCTGGCAGAAGAAGACCCGACCTTTACCGTGCGTCTAGATGACGAAACCGGCCAGACCGTGATTGGCGGTATGGGCGAGCTGCACCTGGACGTACTGGTAGACCGGATGAAACGCGAGTTCCACGTGGAAGCTAACGTGGGAGCACCGATGGTTGCCTACCGCGAAACCATCCGCAAGACGGTCGAGGATGTGGAGTACACCCACAAGAAGCAGACCGGTGGTTCTGGCCAGTTCGCAAAGGTACTGGTCACTTTCGAGCCGCTCCCCACGGATGCGGAAAAACCGTACGAGTTTGTTAATAAGATTACCGGCGGACGTATTCCTCGTGAATACATTCCTTCGGTTGACCAGGGCATTCGTGAAGCCATGGAGGGGGGCGTTTTGGCTGGTTACCCGCTAACCGGTATTAAGGCGACCTTGACGGATGGTGCTTACCATGACGTCGACTCTTCGGAAATGGCATTCAAGATTGCCGGTAACATGGTTTTGAGGGAGGGCGCTCGCCGCGCTAAGCCCGTTCTACTGGAGCCGATTATGGCCGTTGAGGTCCGGACCCCAGAAGAGTATATGGGCGACGTGATGGGCGATCTTTCCTCTCGCCGCGGATTTATTCAGTCCATGGACGATGTCAATGGAGTGAAGGAAGTCCGGGCAAAGGTTCCGCTGTCGGAAATGTTCGGGTATGTGGGCGACTTGCGTTCAAAGACGCAGGGTCGCGCCGTTTACACCATGCAGTTTGACAGCTACGATGAGGTCCCCCGCTCAGTTGCTGAGGAAATCATTGCTAAGACCCGAGGCGAATAGCCCTCGCGGGTACCTTTTAATTTATTAAAAATCACAGAAAAACCCGTAGGAGATCATTCGCGTTGGGTGTTAACCTTTACTTTGACAACCAAGCGATAGATAACTACCCGAGTCCAGGAGGACATTAAGTGGCTAAGGCTAAGTACGAGCGGACTAAACCGCACGTTAACATTGGTACTATTGGGCACGTTGACCACGGCAAGACCACCTTGACCGCGGCTATCACCAAAGTGCTGCACGACACCTATCCGGAACTGAACGATTTCACTCCTTTCGAGGACGTAGACAACGCTCCGGAAGAACGTGAACGCGGGATTACCATTAACGTTTCCCACGTGGAATACCAGACCGAGAAGCGTCACTACGCACACGTAGACGCCCCCGGTCACGCTGACTACATCAAGAACATGATTACCGGAGCAGCGCAGATGGACGGCGCCATCCTGGTGGTTGCCGCAACTGACGGTCCCATGGCGCAGACCCGTGAGCACGTACTGCTGGCTCGCCAGGTGGGCGTGCCTGCCATCCTGGTTGCGCTGAACAAGTGCGACATGGTTGACGACGAAGAAATGCTGGAACTGGTTGAGGAAGAATGCCGCGACCTGCTGTCTAGCCAGGACTTTGATGGCGACAACGCCCCGGTAATCCAGGTGTCTGCTTTGAAGGCGTTGGAAGGCGACGAGAAGTGGGTTGGTCAGATTCAGAAGCTGATGGAAGCGGTTGACGAATACATTCCGGAACCGGTTCGCGATCTGGACAAGCCGTTCTTGATGCCGATTGAGGACGTCTTCACCATTACCGGTCGTGGCACCGTAGTTACCGGTCGTGTGGAGCGCGGTAAGCTCCCGCTCAACTCCGAGGTTGAAATCCTGGGTATCCGCGAGCCGCAGAAGACCACCGTTACCGGTATCGAGACCTTCCACAAGTCGATGGATTCTGCTGAAGCTGGTGACAACACCGGTCTGTTGCTACGTGGTATCAAGCGTGAAGACGTGGAGCGTGGCCAGGTTGTGGTGGCTCCCGGTTCTATCACCACCCACACCAAGTTTGAGGGTCAGGTCTACATCTTGAAGAAGGACGAGGGTGGCCGCCACAAGAGCTTCTACTCTGGCTACCGTCCCCAGTTCTACTTCCGTACCACCGACGTTACCGGCGTCATCACCCTGCCTGAGGGCAAGGAAATGGTTATGCCCGGCGACACCACCGAAATCTCGGTGGAGCTCATTCAGCCGATCGCCATGGAGGTCGGCCTGGGCTTCGCTATTCGTGAAGGTGGCCGCACCGTTGGTTCTGGTCGTGTAACCAAGATTGATCTGTAAACTAAACTTTTAGTTTAACTCGCGCCCCGAGAGTTACCTCTCGGGGCGCGTTTTTTTATCCATCTCACTATTTGAATATGCTGGGCGTAATCTTAAAAACTGCTTGACGGGTTAATGGGCTTTAACCTAAGATAATTTCCAAAGGTATCTCACTCGCCCCTCCCTGGGGTTAAAACTCCGGGGGGGGGCGTAGTTTTTACTAGGATTGTTAGGTGCAACGTGGCAGGACATAAGCGATATCAAAAGCTGACCGCGGTGCTGACCCTCTTGGGTCTGGTGCTGGCGTTGATTCCCGTGGCAGTATTGGCGCTGCCCAAGGCGCAGGCAGAACCCGCTGACCCGGCTCACCCTATCATTGGGAGTGCGGATGACCCCTGGCCCTCAGATCCCAACCGGGAAGAGGAATCTAAGGATATTAAGAGCGCCGGTTCTGTTGCCTTAGTTTTCGAGTTTGGCAATGCGTATGGCTACCAATCTATGGGGGGCGTTATTCCCAGAAGTAATATCAGAGATTGCCCGGCTAACCCTAATAGCGATAACCCGCAAGATTGGCCAGGCAGAGCCAATGTTGATGGTCTATGTAGGAACTGGGGGCAGAATAAAGAACTTGAGAAAGTCATTACTTCTTTAAAGGGGTCGCCACTGTCCATTGGTATCTATCACTATGCCCGGAAGATGGATAAGAACGATGGCATCAATGGTCCTGACTTGAAAGCTACCTCGCTAGCTGACCAGGCGGGTTTCGATAAAGTTATTAATAAAATCCGTTCACTAGATGCTTCCGATGGATACGGAGGGGCAAGATCCCAAACCTGGTTCGGTGGTAACAGTGAATGGGGGCTGGGTAAGCTCTATCGGGATATGTACCAATATCAGGAGCAACAAAAGAAAGAACACGCTGACGATCCTAATTTCGTACCGCGGCCGCTCTACTCCAAAATCATTATCATGTCGGTTTCCGATCCCCACTGGCGTCTGGAAAAAAATACTTGGTGGGATTCTCGTAAGGGTCGCTGGGTTACTTACCACGATAAAGAAGGTAACTTTGTGGTCGACTCCGATAATTTGGATACGGACGATGCTCACGGGTACCACTGGAATAATCCCGATGATTTAGAGCGGAACCCCGGTCGCCTGGCCATGCTAGATGTGGTGCGGATGATTCGCGGTTTGGGTGCAGATATTCGCACTGTGGGTATGGGTTATTGGATTCAAAGATGGGGAGAGTCTCGTACCTATTTCATGCGTTATTTGACTGGCGATGATCCCTACTATCCCGACAAGTACTCTTCCACCGATAACTATCAATATATTGATTTTCCTGATGATAGGGGTGACCCTAATCCCGGCTGGTTCGGAAAAGGGGGCGAGTATTTCCGGGGGAAATACTCAAAGGACGGGATTGCTAACGGCACCTATGCAAAGACTATGCGACGGTGGTTGACGGAAGACACCCACTTTTCGCTAACATCTGACCTGGTAGACCAAGATTTTCGCTATGCGAAGCCCAATGCTGGTCAAAAGATTGACTTTACTCCTTCCGATACTACTGTTAATCCGCAGAACTATTTAACAGGTTCCGATGGGCGTGTGGTGTTAAACCTTAACAAAGCGAATATGTCCAAAGGGGTGGAGATTAGGCGACCCGTCAGAAGCAACGATTCTGTGCTTACCAAGTTCCAGCAAAAAAATGTGCGCTGCGGCGGTATGGACAGAGAAAGCGGAGATTTCATTAAGTTTACCCCGGATGAACTTGCTCCTGATGCAGCTGGAAAAGTCGGCTTTAAAATAACTGCAGACCAGATCAAAAAATACTATTCGATTAAGTGTGCTACTTACTCGCGTCCGCTGCAGAAGATGATCTACAAAAAGAAGGCCAGCGCAAATTCGCAGATTCGGTACATAGTGGGCGGATATCCCGATGCTAATAACAAGTACACCAAAGGTGACGGTGCCAGCTACACCATTACTTGGAGCTGTAAAGACCCTCTGGGGGAAGATCCAAATGCTGTGGTTGGCACCCCGGGTACCACTACGCGGCAGATTAAGGGATTAGACCTGGTTGCGAATCTGGAGCCTGACATTGATTTAACGGCGAATGGACCAGTGCCAGTAGGCACGAAGTGTACTATCACCGAAGATATAAAGATGCCCCAAGGCTTCACCTATGACCAGGCTAATGCCTATTTTGGTTCTAAGAGTGTATTCACGGGAACTAACTTCCAGGTGGATGAGAATCAGACACAGAAGATTATGGATCCTGCCGGTCTGCAGTCGATAAAAAATGTCATTGTAGGGAATATTACGCTTTACAATCCGCAGACCGCCACTAAAGATAACTCGGAGCTGCTATCGGAAACCATCTATGATTCCTTGCGCGCTTCTATTCGGGTCAAGTTTAACTTCGCTAATTCGAAGAACGACCCCGCTTTGGCAGCAAGAATTGCGCAAAAGAAATTGCCGGACAAAGTGCCGTTGTACTACAACTGTCGCTTTATGCCCGACCCCACTAAGCCCCCGGAATTGCCGGAGAAAAATACTGGAAACTACCCTGGCTATGTAGGGGCCACCTGGGTGGGGGTAAAGACTGATGGCACTGCCGAGCTAGTGTTAGGCAAAGATGCAGCCGGAAAAGATTCATGGCCGGTAGGTACCCACTGTTTATTCTCTACCACTCCGCCAAATCAGAACATCAGTGGACCTAATCTAGATGTGGGGGAACCGGTAAAGATTGATGGCGTGATTACCAAAGACAGCTATAATTCCAATGTCTGTGCAGAGGACGCGAAAGCTAAACTTTCAGCTTCGCAGGCTAAGAACTGTAGGAATAACTATTTCTGGGTGCATTCTCCCGGCGAAAGCGTTATTAACATAACCGAGGATTTGCAGCGCCTGCAGGGCAAGTTGCGGGTAACGAAAGAACTAGACGGTCCCGCGGCTACTTTGGGAATTGGTAAAAGATTCCCCATGAATCTGACCTGTAAGGATCCGGAAGTAAATACCACTGTGCCGATTGCAGGGCAAGACATCTATAAGTTCGGGGTTACCAGCACTGAATCCGAATTGGTGGAAAAAGTTCCTGCCGGTCTTAGCTGCGACCTAACTGAGGAAGCGATAGGTGCTAATACCGCTGTTTCCAATGCCCAGTTGCAATTGCCTACGATTCCTCCGGTAAAGATAACAGACACTACGATAGAGACTCCGGTTACCGTTAAAAACACTCTTGACTATAAAGAGGTTGATTTAACTATTAACCATCAGGTTGCATATAAGCAGCCGGAGCCAGCTACGGGCATGAAGAGCAATTTAGAGAGCAAGGATAACCTAGTTAGCGTTTCCTGTCAGTTGCCTGGTGATTCAAAGACAATAAGTAAAACCGCGACTATCACTGGAAATGGCAGCGTAAGAGTGCCAGAGATTCCAGCAGGTTCCGTTTGCGACTTGCAATCTGTGCCACAAGATGTGGAGGGACTGGGAGTCAAGTATGCGGCTCCTCCCCAGAGCGTGACAATTGGGGAAAATGGAGCTACCGCGAATTTGACTACCACCTATTCGCTACCAAGCGCGGGTGAAATTTCGGTACAGGGTCTAGTGAAATCCCGACCCCAGTATGACGCTCTGAAGATTCCCGATTCTTTGGATGCGACGGTCGAGTGTGAAAAACCGGGAGCAAACCCAACGCAGGTACCCATCACGATTGATTTGAAAGGTGGCACCAGTACCACTGTTCCCTCCAACGACATCGCTGAAGGTGCAAGTTGTACAGTTAAAGCCGATCTCGATGATTTAGAGGGGAAAATTGAGTGGAAGTGGTCAAATCAAGACGATTTAGCACAAGCTCAAGACAGCCCCGTTGCTTACCAGTTTACTGCTCCTGTCGGAAATAACAGTGCTAACGCTGTTATTCGACTGTGGGCCAAGACCAAGACCGCCACGGTAAATCTGGCTGCTAACTCCACTATGTGGACTTCCAAGAGTGCCGATGACACTACCACCAAAATTCAGGTGCCGAAGGAATGGCGTGAAGCCGTACTGGGGATTGATAGCAATCCCGCTAAGACCACCAAGGTGTCAATGGGCGTTACCTGCACCCTAGGTAGTGGTGCTAATCAGTCCACTGCTAACTTCGCGGTTAACGTTTCCAATGATGGTACCGCGAGTCCTTTAGAAGTACCTGCCAATTGGGACTGTACGGCTAACACCAGTGATTCGGCATTGAAGATAACTGGAACTACTTTGCAACCAGTCGTTTGGACTGGTCCAGGCGCCCCCTCCAACAGTGACGAATATAGTTATCAGTGGAAATCAGCTGCGGATCAAACCATCTCTTTGCAGCGTGACTATCGCCTGCAACTGGCTTCTTTCAACTTTAAGAAGAAAGTTGGTGGCGAGGGGGTAGCCATTATCTCCGGCGGTAAACAGTTCAAAATGAACTGGAGCTGTAGTTTGAACGGGAAGCCGATTCCTATTCCTGGTCTCCGTACAATTACTGTCGATACCGATGCTCCCGCCACCTTTGGTGATGACCTGGCTGATAGGCTGCAAGAGCGCAATCTACACCCCAGTGTCAGTACCCAAATGGGTCGTTTCACCCAGGGTGAATGGCATGTGGTTGATGCTCTGCCGGCAGGTGCAGTCTGTACTGTCAGCGAGGACATGGCAACGGCACAGGTAAGACAAACATTATTGGATCACTATTGGGAAATCACCCCCGGTTACCGTTCCCGAGAACCAGCGAGTCCCTGTGAAGAAGCCTCCAACAAGTGTCGCCCCGCAAATGAAGGTACCACGATTAAAGCGCAGGTACTTTTGCCCCGGGACCAACCAGCTCGGAACAATATCTACAAAGCCGGCTACGGCAACGTTGATGCAAAGGATGCCCATGGCAAGCGGATTAATCCGATAATCCCCGACACCTTGCCAGAGAACTTTGCCGGCACCATGGTTCCTTGGAATAACTATACCTTTGAAAAAACCCAGGTGAAAGTGAGTTTGACTAACAGTGGTAATGGGGCGCCCTTAGCTAAAGGCAAGACTTTTAAAGCGCGACTCTATTGTGCACCCCCGTCCCTAATCGGAGGTTCGGAGGTTTTCGAAAACGAAGCCGAATTCCAGGAAGCGGTCGCCGCGCAGAGTATTAACGTGGACTTGACCTTTGAAGAAAGTGCTACCAATCCTGGTGTGTGGCAGGATGCCATCGGATCACAGATGGTTCCGGTGGGCTATAGCTGCGTGCTGGCGGAAGCAAAGTTCCCCGAGTTAGACGCTCAGGTGACTACCACGATTGCCAAAGATTCCTCTCAACCCACTGATACTGCCGGTGAAGATGGTTTGACCGCTCTCTTTAAAACCAAGAAGGAGAATAAACAACTTAAAAAGAAGGATGATGAAAAGGAAATCTTGGGCTTTATCGTGCATGGCGATTTAGTGGGACTAGACAGTAACCGACAGCAGAAACAATCTATTTTCACCATCGATAACAAGTTTGATCGTCCGGCTGCGAAACTTAAAGTGAAGCAGGTGGTGACCAAAGATGATACTGCTACGCAAAAGTCCTTTGGTAAAGCCCTGGTTGACAATAACGATGTTGGCTACACGCTTCACTATGAATGTACCGATAAGTATCTCCGAGATGAACAGGGTAAACCGCTGGTATATCAGGACTCTAAGGTGCTAGCAGCGGACAGCGAAATTAACCTGTTCTCGGCTGAAGGCGCAGGAGGAGCCTTTGTGCCTGCTACTTCCCAGTGTGTTTTCTGGCATGTAAATCAAGATCACAAAGATCCGATAGCGAAGTACCAGAGTAAATTGTTATTGCAACCCACTGCCACGGTAGAAACCTCGGGGGCAGAAACTCAATTCGAGTCTGTTCCTAACCAGTTGGTACCAGATCCTTTGAAAGTTGTTCCCGCAAACTTGGATACCACAGGTGAGAATGAAACTACTCTTACCTTCGAGGACACTTATTTCATTCCCTTCGTGATTTATGAAATAGGTACGGCAGTTGAGGGCGATCGCCGGGACGAAGCGTTGCCGAAGGATACTACCAGGTACCAGTACTCCTACTCGTGTGAAGCTCCAGCGGGTCTACCTCTACCTAATGAGTACCCCGATGGGTACCCGAAGGTAGAAGGAACAACTGACGAGGCGGTACGCGCTACCTTTGTTCCGCTAAAGAAAGTAATCGGGGGCAGTAAATGCAAAGTTACTGGCACTAAAGCTGTATCGGCTCAGCCCCACCTGAAACTGGCAGCCAACTGGGTGCCTTGGGATCAGAATGTGAATGTTCTGGGAATAGTCCTGGATGACACCGTCAAGTTCACGGGAAATGAAAGAGGCGAGGTTACCGGCAAGACCCAGCTCACGACATCGCCCTTCGAGGTTACTTTGGAGCAAAATAACCGACGCGGCGTAGTACTGTATTCCGTTTTCAACAACGGAACCAAAGTGCGTATCTATAAAGCTAAGTCTCCCCAGGGAGAGGTCGTACCCGATGCTACCTTCTCCCTGTATGCAACAAAGGCCGGGGGAACCGCCCAGAATCCGACAGTAGAGCCCGGGGATCAAATAGATTTGGTGCCAGTTGAGGGTAAACCGGGCGTGTATGAATCGAAGACCGAGCTAGCTCCGGGTACCTACCTGATGGGTAACACCAGTGCCGGTAAGAATGCAGGCGAAAGGTTCCCCTTCGCTTGGAAGTTTGACATTACCGTAAATCCCGCTAACCAGCCGGCTGAGCAAGACACCAAGGTCACCCTCAGTAAGGAAACTGGCAGTTCTGGTCTAGTTGCCGCCTATGCGCCCACCGAGGAAGTCAAGGCCTGGCAGATCGAATTGGCGGATGTAAAGTTCGGGAAACTACCCCTGACCGGTGGCTATTTGCCCTGGTTGTGGCTGGTGGGGATTTCCCTGGTGGCCGCTTCGGCAGCCGTGATGTGGCATAGGAGGCGCGAATGAAAATAATTCACCGCGCGTGCCTGCCACGTCTACCTGCGGGATGGGTATTGGCTGCCTGGCGAAGGTCTTTAGCTCGTGAAAGATTTTTCCGGTCCGGCACCGACCCCGGGTTAACAGGGGGGTAAAGCGCGAAACTTTAAAACAAGTAAATAAGGAAATATTTAAAACTAGGAACGTAAACTCCAAGAAAAATACAAAGAGGTTGAAATGTTTACGAAAAGTAAAAAATTTGTTCGGAGGGGGATGGCTACAGCTGCCGCCTTGGGCATGGCTGCCCTGGGTCTGGTAGCAGTGGGTGCTCCAGGCGCCAGCGCTGCCCCCGCGATTGATGCCAGCAAAGATTACACGATTTCGGTAGAGCCCCAGATTGGTCAAACCGGAACTACTGCCGATGGTAAGAGCGGCAAGTTTGACGCCAACAAGAAACTGCCCTCGGGTACTTTCAAGCTGGAAAAAGGTGACTACGATGTAACCACCACCGCCGGGTACAATGCAGCCACCAAGGCGACCCCCGCCACGTTCAAAGCGGCAGCCTCGCCAGCTCCAGAAACGAAGGAGTTGGGCAGCGATGGTAAGACTTCGTTTACCGTCAAGCCCGGTTTGTATCGTTTGACCCAAACTGTGGCTCCTACCGGATATAAAGCGGCACTCCCGTCCTTGATTCTGATTCCGATGACGGATGAGAACGGCAATTGGATGGATACCGTGACCGTTTACCCCAAGAACGGCTCTGCCGGGAAGATTACCAAGAAAGACATCACCGATAAAGACCAGATAGTTAAACCTGGTTCCGAGATGAAGTTCGAGATTGAGGCTCCGATTCCTACCTTGACCGACAAAGATAACGGCGACAAGTTCAAGAGCTATAAAATCACCGATACCCCCTCGGGGCCACTGAAGGTTGATAAGACCAATTCTAAGATCGAAAAAGCGGTAATTGTTGACGGTAACTCCGAGTTGGAAACTCTGGCTGAAAACACCGATTACACGATTATTGAAAATCCTTACGGTATTCAGCTGACTGCGACTGGCTTAGCTAAGCTAGACAACCATCCCGGCAAGACCGTTAAAGTCACTTTGACCGGTAAAGTTGCCCCCAAAGGTGACGCCATTTGGAACGAGGACCCCAGCAAATGGGTAATTGTGAACAAGGCAGACTACAAGTACGAATCGAAGAACGGCGAAAACGGCGGCAGTGAAACTGGCGGCGAAGACCAGCCAACTGTTCCCATGGCTAAACTGCAGATTAACAACAAGGACAAGACAACCGATATTAACGATAAGGAAGCCGTGTTTGATGTTTACGCCTGCGACTCCGCGGCCACTGGCGATCCTTCTACCACAGGCACCGCCGTGCTTACCGGACTAAAAGCAGGTCAAATATCTGAAGAACCGCTAGCTGCACGTGATGGCGGGCTCTGCGTGGTACAGACCAAGGCACCTAAAGGTTACGAAAAAGGTAGCGCCGTAGTTAAATTTGATTTCGATAAAACCACGGTTAAAACCGCTGCCGATGCTAAGAAGCCGGTAGTGGTCGAGTACCAGAACACCCTGAAGAGCTCGGACATTCTGTCTAAGCTGCCGCTAACCGGTGGAGCGGGCATTGCCCTCTTCCTGATTGTGGCAGCCGGATTGCTGGGCGGAGCATACTACTATGCTCGTCGTAATCGGGTACGCGCATAACTAAAATAAAGTGTCGGGGAGCAACCCTGCTCCCCGACACTAAATAGCAAGGCGAATCTTGGGGAAGAAAGAGAAAAGCAGCGGAGCGAGTACGCAGCGTGAAGGCAAAGCCCAACGCAGCCGCGGCTCCACTCTGATTCCCGTAATCCTGGCGTTGGCGGGTATTGCGGTGTTGTTATATCCCGTAGTGGCAACCCAATGGAACAATGCCCGCCAACTCCAGATCGCCTACGAATACTCAAAAGCAGAAAAATATCTTGATAGGCCGCAGCTGACTGAATCCTTCAAGGCAGCCCAAGCGTATAACCGACATACTCCGGGTGCTCCCATCCTGGATCCCTGGTTGGCGAGGGTAGCCAAAGACAACAACCCCTATCAGGTGTATCTAAAACAACTAAATATCGTCCCGGAAATGGGGCGGCTGGTAATCCCGGGAATCAAAGTAGATTTACCTATCTACCACGGTTCCCAGCCAGACACCCTAGAACGCGGAATCGGGCATCTGTACGGATCCTCACTCCCGGTGGGGGGCAAAGGAACTCACGCGGTACTTACTGGGCATAGCGGGCTGTCAACAGCTACTTTGCTCGATAACCTCACCAAGGTGAAAAAAGGTGAAGCTATTTATGTGCAGGTAGCGGGGCAAAAGCTCAAATATCAGGTGCGTTGGATTCGGGTAGTCCGCCCCAACCAGGTGAAAAGCCTGCAGCGGCAAGAAGGCAAAGACCTTTTAACCGTCCTCACCTGCACGCCCTACGGAATCAACAGTCACCGGCTGTTGGTGACCGGGGAGCGGGTACCGATGGATAAGACCGATCCCTTCGCCGGAGCCGGAAAGTTGGAGTGGCCGTGGTGGATGGGAGCCATAATTTTTGTGGCCTTTCTCGCCGCTCTCCTGCTCGGTTGGTGGGAGGCCATCG
>OBWS01000212.1_pt1 | contig 37220 bp, 35 predicted proteins | sample 1495291 | NCBI WGS metagenome assembly OBWS01 (sample SAMEA2580090, study PRJEB22360) | human gut metagenome | biome: human gut; feature: human-associated habitat; material: faeces | place: Denmark | collected 2008/2010 | reverse complement strand
CCGCTATTAATTAATAACTTTGGAGGAAATAAATAGTACTAACATGAAATACGGAATATTATGTCTAATCTGCCTTGCTGTTGTAGGTTGTACCAATGCCAAGAAGCAAATTGCAGAAAATAACACCTCTAGTAAAACGCTTTTATGGGGAAGTTGCAACTTGGTACGTACCGATACATTAAAAGGTGATTCTTTGGGTACTGAAATATTTATGAAAACATTACATGATAGCTATCCTTTGACAGTACAGAGTGTAACGGCTCTAGTAGCCAACCCTACGGATATTTTTTTGGAATTTGGCAGGTCTTGGAATTTGCAAAAATGGAACGGTTACGGTTGGTTAAATGCTGAAACAAAAGCTGATTTTTGGTGGACTGACGAACTTATCGTTCTTTTAAATGGACAACATAAATGCCATTATTTTGAATTTCCTATTGGTAGTCTTTATAAACTTGCCAAAGGTAAATATCGTATTACTAAGCTATTTTGGCATAACAACCAAGAATTAAATTTAACGGCAGAATTTAGAATACAATAAGATACTTATGCTTGCTCTCTTGACTTTCAGCTAAACTGAATGTAGGTGATTAGTTAGTTTAGTTAAGTATGACGGAATACTCTATCTCTTCTTTCTTCTTGTTATTTATATTCAGTACTTTAGCTATATATTCCAATGTTATTTCTTCGGAAGTTATTCTATTAGTTAGTAAACTCCTAATATCTTCATCTTTCATATAACCTAGCTTTCCAGTTATTTCAACAAGTAAGCTATTTCTTCTTCTGATACTGCCATTTGCCATTACTGTTATTTCATCATTTCTATCTGGTGGAATAACACCGTTATCAATGCACCAGTCATAAATAATATGATAGATTCTTGTATCTGTATCATCTTTCTTAAAATCTGGAATAATGGACTTGTTCAGTACCAGCAAACCATTAGTTATATATTTTATCTGTCCTGCATTGGCTGCCATTTCCAGATAGTTATTTAATGTTTTTGTATCAATACCCAGTTTTTTAGATAGTTCCGTTTTGTTAAGCCCACCCAGATGCGGGCTTTCACTTATATACTTGTTCGTTTCTTTTTTGCATAGAGCCTTTAATTTAAGCAAGAAGTTCTTTATCTTAATTCTCTCACTGGCTTTTGCAATGTTCATATCATCATTAAAGAAACTGTTATAAATATAGAAGAAGTCTTCATTACATTTTGCCACATGATATTTATTGTACGTCTTGTAGCTTCCCTCTGCTATTACATTGTTACTTATCACTTTATCAATAAGATTCTTATTATTCTTTAGCCTTGAAACGCTTCTTTTTACAGTGCTTAATGATATGCCTAATTTTTCGGAAATCTCCTTTTCCGTAACATTATCTGCAATGGAAGTTTTATAATTCATCCTTGACTTTATATAGGCATATACTATGGCATCCTTATTATCTATATTATTAATGTCTTTTGTCAGTGTCGTATATTGTTGTTCCATTGTGCGCAAACGGTTGGTTATTTGATTCTTCTTGGTATATGTTATGAATTTCTCCGCTTTTCAGAGCCTTGTTATATTTACGTGTTCCGCCTAGATACCGCTTCAATTCCTTTCTAGTATTGAACAGTCTGTTATTATATATCATCATAATGTTACGTTTTTGTCATTAGTTACTTATCTACGAAAGCTAAAAATCTGATAATGAAGTGCGCAGCACTGAATTATCTATGTTGTAATGTTAGTATTGTAGTAATGTATAGAGTATCATTTTTCCCCTATACTTGGTGTCAAATTTCCCATGAACTACGGTTCATTTTTCCTTAGTACCACTTTACCAAGACTATCTTTAAAAAATATCTGTAATTCACTTCCTTGTGTTGTCTGGCTGACTATGTATGCCGAAATAGGTATTATGTACTGTTTTTGATGGTGTCTTATAGAAAGGCTTTGGCTGTTATACATTTTGAGGTTGCCAATCATTCAGTTTAAAGTAGAATGTAATTCTACGCTTGTTTATCTGCTTCTTTTTCTTTAGAAAACCGTTCATTTTTGCCCATATACCAACGGCTACCTTATTGCCGGTAATGCCATCCTTGAAAGCCATTTCTTTTAATTGTTCAAATGTGTAATACTCCATGATTCAATGTTAGTTTCATTATATACTGTAAAATCTATAGTGCTTGAATTACTCTGGGCAGTTCTGGTTATACCTCTGCTCGTGGTAGTTCCTATCTTTTTATCTCTATACGATTATATTCATCTCTGGGCGGTGTACCTAATCAAAGGGGCACTTTCTATAGGTAGCTTGCCTATATCGCCATATTACCGTTATTTTCTTCTGTCAGCAAGCTAACGGACAAGAATAGTGATTTTATGTAGTTCTTTTGACAATAGTTTATATTTATGGCTATTGACGGATAGCCAATATTCGGAATAGATAGCTAAATAACTGTATTTTAGCGATTAATAGAGCTATCGAAGTAGCGGCTATATAACTTATTAGTAAGTAAAAAACAGTAATAAAAAAAGGCAGTCAGTTATCCTGCTGCCCTTGTGAACCCGTTTTTGAAATAAACAAGTTCAATCCAGACCGACACAAGTTCGGACAAATTTCATTTCTTTATCTCTCTCTTCTTGTGACAGATTTTCATTCCACTCTTCATCTTCTACAGACCAGCTTCTTCTAATTGTCACATCGTACAATTCTATATAGTGGCTTGTAGCTGGTCTGTGTTCCATAAAAATGAATACTTCCGCATCCATATCTATTGCATCCATATCATACTTATGCAGTCTTTCTATAGTTTCTGCATCCGTTATTTCTTGATAATAAATGCCTTCGTATTCTTCTCGTTTCTCCCATTCTCTATCCATCTCAAAGATTCTTTCCAGATATTTGGAGTCAATATATTCTTTCTGGATAAATTCGGAAGCGAAACCTGCACCATAATGTAAATAACCAATTTTGCACATGTCTTTCTTTAATTCAATGATACATCCTCTTGTAGCCATAATTTAATAATTTAAAAGTTGATATTCTGTTAATTGTTCTCTTCCATGTGTTTTTCCCAAAGAATGTTCAGTTCTTCATAAATGATAGTTTCCTTTGGTTTTCCACCTCTTGTGCCTTTAGCCTTTTCTATGTTTTCCGCATTTTCACATTGAACATTAGCTAGAAAGTGGCTCATATTTTTAGTGAATTCACTTTTTTCGCTATCATCCGTATCTTCATACTTGCCAATAATCCAGTCAATGAGTGTACGGCTCTTCAAGAACTCCGTACTGAATGATTTTTTGGCTGCTTCAACAAGCGTTCTTCCTCTGTTGATGGTGTTTGACTTTCTTAGCACTTCATCAATATTGCCGCTGATAGCCCTAACAAGAACTGCCTTGCTTATCTTACTGCCAAATGTAGCCCACTTGGAAGCCGCATCCAGAGAATAGCCCATAGTAGTCAAATCAGACACAAAGTCCAATGTCGGCAAATCCTCTTCAACCATCATTTTCACACCCTTTACATAATCCGCACCTTTCCATGGGGTAGTGGCAATGTTGATTTCTGCCAATACCTTTTCAATGCTAACAGACGGATTCAAAGAATACATGAAATAGAACTCTCTTTCGTACTGCTTTTCCGGCTCAATCTTTTTATTCTCTTCCAGAAGTCTTAAATGGGCACTGTAACGGTGGTTAGCATCCAATAGAACAACATAGTTATTTCCATCCTTGATTTCTTCACCAGTGGTAAAATCAACCACTTTCAAACCGTCTTTAATTGCAGTGGAAGCGTCCACAATGATTGCAGGAACTAGCTGACCGTATTCCCTCATTGATTTCATTTTAGCCTTTACTGCCTTTTCATTCAAATCTCTGTTACCTGCCAATCTTGCTACTTTTACACCTTTTTCATTCAATTCACTCAATGTTAAAATTTCTCTTTTCATTATAAATCACCGTTGCCCTGCGGATTTATATTGGCTTCTGGCACGCCGTTATTATTTTTTTGATGATGCAAAGGTAGAGTGGAAATGATGGGTAACAAAGCATTTTACCTAATGCCCATGTGTGTAGAAAACATACCCTTTCCAGTACGCAAAAAAATGCGTACCGAAAAGAATAAGCCTTTCAGTACGCATTTCTGCAATGTTTTTATGTATGTCGTTTATGAAACTACCATGTAGTTATTAGCTATGACAAGCGGAAATTTCTCGTTCTTGTATCTTCTAAGGAGATTGGATAGCATTCTGTTCTTGTTACCCTCTGAATCGTATTCTTCATTGTATCTCTTGCCATCATAGCCCACTGTATAGATAAGTCTTGAAACAAACATCATCTTGTCTTTAGATACCTTTACCTTTTTGTTGGGTATGATGGCAGCCTTTCTTTTCTCAATGAAGAACAGAAACATATCTGTAAACTTCCACTTCTTATAAGATATGTCAAGACTGAACTTGTCTTTGAAGTTCATTTGTGATAACAGACTGTTGTCTATAAAACCTTTCAATCCTAGCTCTTTTAATTGTTTGATTTTTGTTTCTCTGTCTTGTTCTCCATTTACAATCTTGCCGTATGTTTCACTAAAATGATGGACTGCAATTTGAATGATATTTATCAAATCTTCTCTTTCTGTATAATAACTCTTTCTGTTGCCTTGCTTCAAAGTAATACTTGACGCATCACACAGATTAGTTAGAAAAGTGGCAAAGTCTTCAAGTACGGACTTTCCCATAATGGGTGCATTTGTACCAATATCCTCTATAAAGTCATATACGAACAGAAGCAGATACCAAAACTTACTAACATCTAGCTTATATGCTTCAATGGTATTCTGTAAATCTTCATTGGTTAGAAACTTCTCTTTGAAAGAATCGTCCAGCTTTCTGTATTCCCGTTTTTTGTATTCTTCCAAAGTTCCTTTGAAAGTTTTCATTTCTTTGCTTCTTTCGTACTTTTCTTCAACGGATAAGTTTCTTTCTGCATATCTGTTGGCGAATATGGCAGGTGCAAATGATTCTACGGGTATCATTCCCGTATCTGTTTCTTCATAATCTGGTAAAAACTGATTAGCTACTTCCCACACATATTCTAATAGTGGCTCGTTTAGGCATTTGCAGCTTTCAGTCCAATTTACTTTCAAATCTGGAAGTTCCTTTATCTGATATAGTTTTTCTTCTGACATGGTACATTCATTATTAGTTATATTGCAAAATAACAGAAAAGTCTGCAAATTATGGACTTTCTTTATATTTTCCATTCTTCCAGATTAAAACTTTCCTGCAACTGTTTAAAAGTGTATTCTTTTTCTGTAATACGTTCCAAGACAAAAGAAGTCATTTTAGGTTGCTCTGGTAAAGTTGGAACTATTACAGTCCGTTTTACCTTGTTGAATCTGAAAGTTGTTGGAAGTGCCCATAAAAATGGTTTGTTCCTATTATGATACGCTATGATAGTTTCCAAGTCATTCTTGTAAGTAATGACTATGAATCCGCTATTTAAAGAAACGGAATAATAGACTACTTTACTAAGTAACTCTCTGAACATTTCTCCCTTGCCTTCCAGAGAAAGACTGTCAAGTTCTTTTCTGGACTGGCTCTTTATTTCATCCGCTATTCTTCTGTTGTTGGATGCAATTTCTTCATCAATGGCTTTCTTTTTCGCTTCTATACTCTTTATCTGGCTGTCTATTGAATCCGCCTTGCCATTCAATGCCTTGACTATTGCGATATTGGTGGAAGCCATAACATTGTCTATGACTGTTTTCAAATCAGACTGTAGTTTGGCTATTTCAGAATCCTTTTCTTTTATGCTTTGTGTCAGTTTTATATTTTCAGCTTCTATTTCTGCAATTTTCTCATTGCTCTTGGCTTGGTAAGTTTCATCCAGAGTTCTAAGTCTGACATCTTTCCACACCGCATATATTAAAGTTTCAGCCTTTATGCCAACATTGGTGCATGGGCTTTTTATTCCCATCTTTATTCTGTCAAGACATCTGTAGGTAATGCAGGATGAGGTTCTGCCATACATTGAGGTTTGCCCACAAGGACACTTGATAATGCCTTTCAATGGGTTATAATGTTTTTGTGCCTCACCGCTATAATTCTTGTTCTCCTGCACTTTCTTGTGTGCCAGATTCCAAATTTCATCTGATATGAATTTTACGGGAAGTTCCAGTTTCATGCCTTTCCAATATCTGACACCGTTATAAATGGAATCATTTATAATTGTTCTGATAGACTGTTCATAGAACGGTTTGTTTCTTGCTGTCCTATATCCAAGCATATTCAGTTTTTCTGCCGTTTTTCCTAGAGAAAGACCGTTTGCCACATAGTTAAATATATCTCTGACTAACTGCATACGTTCCTCATCTTCCACCAATAGCATTTTTGGGGTTGCTCCCTTTATATAATTCGGATTAGGCACTGCCTTAAAGCCAGTTGGTATATTACTGTCTGTAAGCATTAACGGAAACGCTTGTACTTTACTGTCTTTACCTGTAGTCATACGGCTTACTATTTTCTTTCTTTCATCCGCTGCTCCATAGGCTTTGATTGCAAGCATTAAAAAATCAGAAAGAATGATAGTTTTTCCTGCTTCATATACTTTGTCTGGTTCGTCCAGTATTAGTAAATCCACGTTTCTAATGATTGTGTGAATCTGTGTCAAAGTTTCAAATATATCATCTTGACGTGACAATCTGGACAACTCACTAACTACTACCATGTCAGCAACGCTATTGGTAATGTTTAGAATACTGTTCAATCCGTTTCTGTTGCTGACTGTTCCAGATATGGCATAGTCTTCTTCTATTCTTAACAGAGAGTACCCCTTATTCTCACAATATTTTCTAATCAACACTCTTTGTCTTTCTAGGTCTTGATTATCAGTAGAAACACGAATGTAACCTATAACTCTTTTCATTGTTTATCTTATCTTTGATGCAAAGATAAAGAGTATTTTCAATAGCAAGGTATAACTTTAACAACTTAACATAAGTGGATTTCCGGAATCCTTGCGAACCTACAAGTAAAGGTGAAGTGCTGTTTCCATGCTGGCGGTCCATCCCCCTCCAATGCGCCACCATGCCTAGAAACCAACGGTAAAAGAGTTCTTCCCAATGCGGATTGCCGCAAGGAACGAGCCGGGCAAGTGCGCGGATGCGGTCAGTACCGTCCCATCGGGGAAGGTCACACAAGTATTCTTCTACAGGATTGTAAAGCGGAACGAAATCGGAGGTGAGAAAGCGGTCTATATCCCGGTCCCACACTTGCAGCCCTTCTTTTAAGGCGCAGAGGGCGATGCTGTTGCGGGTACGTTTATCTAATGGCTTGAAATAGAAATGAACGGAGTCCCGTTGACGGTATTCCACCTCGTCCAGCACGGTGTTGAAGCGGAATTCATACCGTCTTTTCAAGAATTCCTCCAGCCGGAAGGTGGCTTCCTGCTCTTTACTGAAACCGCTTTTCTTACCGAAACCTTTCATTTCCCGGTATCCGTTGCCAAAAGCTGTACGGATGGTTTCTGTGTCCGTTGCGTGAAAATAGTGCATCAGCGTGCGCTGTACGGCTTCCTCTTCGGGGATGCCTGTTTTGAAGCATTGTTCTACCAGATGGGGCAGTAAAGGTTCCAGCCCGTCATCACGTTTCCAGTTTTCCATCTCGGCCAATGCTCTTTTCCGTGCCGACTGGTACATCTGGGCAAAAATCTGCATACTTTCGCAGCCGGGTGTCATTCGTTCCGGTGCGCTTTCGCTGTTTTGTTTCCGTTGCCGGAAAGTTTCCTCATCGGGCAGGGCAAGCGGTTGCTCTATGCAGAAAGGAACGGACGAAGGGTTATAGTAAGGTTGTTCATCCACGGTCATGCGACAGCTTTGCATCAGGTCCGGTTCCTTCAGTGTGATGCCGAAAGGAAGCATGGGCTGGTAGCATGTCACCGCCAGCCGATAGGCGTGGGCATGAAACAGAAGGACTTCTTGTGTGGCAGTGGGCAAGCTGCCGTCAGTGCGTGCGAAGCGTACCCATATCTTTACGCTCCGTCCGCTTGAACCGCAGAAAGCGGCAAAGGTTTGTGGCAGTTGCTCTACTTGGCGTTTCACATATTCCACCTCATACAGGTCGGCGAGCCGGTTCACTTCCAGCTGCACCAGTCCGTTGTAATGTTTCATACGTTTCTCACCCTTTTGTTTGCGGGTATATTCTACGGCAGGATAGACACGCGGCAGTTTGTCGATGTGGACGTAGCGGGCGGACGATCCTGCCAGCCGGGGTAGTATTTCACGCAGTTCCGATATATGCCCTGCTTTGTTCTCTGTCTTTACTTTCTCGAAGAATGCGTCCGTATCGCATAGTGACAAGGCTTCTGTCCCCTGTTCTTCATCTTTTCTGATGAGTGTAATTTTCATATTTGTCTTTCGTTTGAATGTTTTTTGGTTTTATGTACCTCCCATGGAAAAGATGATGTTCTGTCGTGTGGAGAAGACTGCGTATTGCGAGTGTCTATGTGTGCATATTTTTAGTAAAGATAAGGTTTCTTTCCGGATTCTGCAAATGCTTTCCGGATTAAATGCCGTCTTTTTCTTTTTCCTTTCTTTTCTGTGTTTTTATTCTTAGTCTCAGTGCATATTCCCCTGTCTCTTATTTGTTTTCTACCTTTTCTTTTCTTATTTTTGTATGTTTGTAATTAGTTATCTACCCTTGTGATTAAGTCTGATCATAAAGGTGATTAAAATTAATCACAAAGGTAGTTAAGCTTAATCACATCCGTGATTAATAGATATTGAACTTTCATCAATAAAAAAAGAACAGTATGGCAATACTATTTGATTGGTACGAGAATCCCAAAACCTCTGAGCAACAAGGGGAAGAGAATATGTTGCATCCGCGTCTCCGGCTGAATGGGAAAGTAAGCACGGCCCAGCTCCGTGCCCGTATACAGAAATATTGTACATTGACGGAAACGGATGTAATAGCCGTGCTCGATGCGCTGTCACACGCCATGGGCGAGGAATTGGCGGAAGGCAGGCAGGTGCATCTGGACGGCATCGGCTTTTTCCGTCCCAATCTGGTGAGCACCGAGCCGGTAACCGAAAAGACGAAACGTAAAAATACAAAGGTAAGGCTTAAGGGGATTGTTTACCGCCCCGACCGATTATTGATGGATGAGGTGGGGAAGGTAAAGGTGCAGCGTACCCGGTTCTCGTTTCATTCAAGTAAACTGACCGATGAGGAAATTGACGCATTGCTGACGGAGTTCTTCACAACTCATGATTTTGTGCAGCGGAAAAGTTTCCAGCTTCTTTGCAGTATGACACAAAGTACGGCCAGCCGCCATTTACACCGCTTGTGCGAGGAAGGAAAGCTGAAAAATGTGGGACTTCCCAAACAACCGGTTTATAAGCCGATAAATGGGTATTATGTTGTGAATGAATGATTTAAGTGAGATGTGCAAGAAAATAGGAGTGAGGGCATGAGGGCAATGCTCTCACTTTTTAACATGCCCTCACTGTGTGTAGTGGTTTAATAATGAGTAGGTTATGACTTTTAGTGAGGGCATGAGGGCATAAGTGGGTGCAACTTAATATAAAAAGTTGTTTTACCACCAGATTTGTTTACCATCAACGTATGTGAATGGACGTTCTTCTGTTTTCCGTGTGTGTGCAGAAATAGATAAAATAGTTGAAGTCCGTTACTAAAATAGGGAAATCCCTACCAACTAATAGGGATTTTCTTTGTTATGAACTGAAACCTCTGGCTATCTTTGCACTAGAAAAAGTAGATAGAATAACAAATAAAACAGGTATGAGTATGAAAAAGATTGTATTAGCTTCGCTTATGATGGTGTGCTTGCCTTATTGGGCAATGTCACAAAGCGTTGATGACGACCTTTATTTCATCCCTAAGAAAAAAGCTGAAAAGAAAGAGGAGGTTAAGCAAGAGGTGAAAGTGGTGGTTCCGCAGAAGCAGAACACGACTACCGTTTACGCAGCCCCCGGTTCTACAGTGGTAGTGAAGGATGTGAAAGGAAAAGTGCGCGATGTGGATGAGTATAATCGTCGTTATACTTCACGAGATAATAACTTCTCGATGGAGAATGATACCTTGTATATTGAGGAGAAACCTTTGAATGAGAGAGGGGAATGGGTTAATGGTTTTGAGGGCTCTCAAGACGATTATGAATACGCGATGCGTATCGTCCGTTTCCGCAATCCCCGTTACGCCATTCCGGTAAGCAGTCCGCTCTATTGGGATGTGGTTTACGGTTTGCCTTCATGGGATTGGAATGTATATGATGACGGATTGTATGCATACGTTTTTCCCACTTACACGAACCGCTTGTGGTGGGATTGGCGTTGGAATTATCCATATGGCGCCAGCTGGGGATTCAGTTGGGGGTGGAGTTCGCCGTGGTACTACAATAGCTGGTACTATCCCGGTTATTGGGGTGGCGGCTACTGGGGTGGCTATTGGGGCTACCATCATCACCACCACCATCATTATTATCCGCATTATTCCGGTCACGGTTGGGGCGGCGGCTACTGGGGAGGCGGTCATGGATGGTATGGCTCAAGCAGACGTAATCCGGGAATACATGCCGGAAGATACACCAACAGCTATGGCTCTTCACGCCCAAGCCGGAATAATTATGTGAATAGTTATGATAGGAATAGTCGTAATTCGTATGTAGGAAATTCCAGACAAAATGTCCGTAATAGTGCTAATAGCTATCGTACCGCAACACGTAACGGATCTTCATCAGGAAGAGTGGTTTCGGGATCTGACGGTGTAAATTCGGTTCGTCCTAATAGAAGCGCTATCAGAACCCGTACAGGAGCAACTCTTTCACCAAGTCAGGCTGCAGGAGTCCGCCCGGGTAATTCGTATTCACGTCCGACAGAAGGAAGGGGTTCTTCCTATACCAGACCAAGCAGTACCCGGAGAAGTGTGGGAAATGCAGCAGGATCTGCTTATCAGAGAACAGGGGCTGCAAGCCGTGGCGCCTATCGTAACAATAGTGGCGTTTCGAACTCTCGCAGCAGTTCATATTCCCGTAGCAGCAGTCCTTCCCGTAATAGTTCGTCTAACTCTTACCGTAGTAGTGGAACTTCTTCTTCCCGTAGTAGTTTTTCTAGTGGCGGTGGGGCTTCCCGTAGTTCCGGAGGCGGTGTTTCCCGTTCAAGTGGCGGTGGCAGATCGCGTACCAGATAAGTAGCAGATTAAACCAGACTGTTGTATTTAATAGAATTGATGTATGAAAAATAAAGTAATAGTAACCGCTTGTACGTTGCTGGCAATGGCAACGGCAAGCGCACAAAATGCTTATGATGCGGAAAAGTTGCTGGGGAATGACTTGAATGGAACAGCACGATTTGTTGGTATGGGTGGTGCCATGGGAGCTTTGGGAGGTGATATATCTGTCATGAGTTCCAACCCTGCGGGTATCGGCATTTTTCGTAGTAATGATGTGTCCGTTTCTTTTGGTTTTAATAATACTTCGACAAAGAGTAACTTTAGTGGCGTGTCAATGAATGAAGACAAAACGCGCGCTTCATTTGACCAGATTGGATTTGTTTATAGCAATAAGATAGGCAACAATACTTCTTTGCGTTTTGTGAATTTCGGATTCAATTACCATAAAAGTAAAAACTTCAACCGCCTTTTCTCTATGGGAGGGGCGTTGGATAATATGTCACAAAGCTTCCAGCTGGCTCAGGAAATGGAACGATATGGATTGACGGAAAGCGAGTTTAATGACATACTGGATGCGAAGAATCCTTATACCAAATATTGGAACCAGTTACCTGTTTTAGGAGTAATGGGGGTGAGAACCGGTGTGGTTGACTGGTTTAATGATCCTGAAAAAAACATTCATGCTCCATGGGGGTGGAATGGTTTTAACAATAACTTCTTTAGTAAGGAAACTGGAGGTATCAGTCAATATGATTTTAATGTTTCATTCAATATTGAAGACAGGGTCTATTTAGGAGCTACCTTGGGGGTCTATGATGTGAATTATGACCGTTATACTTCTTATACGGAAAATTTGAATGATGATAAGGGTGCGGATAATGGGGGGTATACATTGGATAATTATTATAGACTGGAAGGAACTGGTATGGATTTGAAGTTGGGGGTTATTGTACGTCCTATAGAAAGTTCTCCTTTCCGTTTGGGATTTGCCGTTCACACGCCTACATGGTATGATTTAAGAGAAAGCTATAATGCCACTTTATCTTCTGATATTTTAGCTTATGAAAAACCCTATATCCAGACATTGAGTGATTTTCTGGTAACTCCGGAATATGATTATTTGACCTATGATTATAATCTTACTACTCCGTGGAAATTTAATGTCAGTGCGGGTACTACTTTTGCGGGTGCGGTGGCAGTAGGTGCGGAATATGAATATCAGGATTATTCTTCCAGTAAGCTGAAGGATGTGGATGGTTATGAATTGGGAGATCAGCCTAGCGTTGAGAATTATCTGAAAGGTGTCCATACTTTCCGTATAGGAATGGAAACGCGGATCATACCTGAGTTTAGCATCCGTGCAGGGTATAATTATTCTTCGGCTGCATTTTCAAAAGATGCTTATAGTGCCTTGTCTTTATATAGCACGCGTACTGATTTTAATAATACGGAGTCTAAGAATACCTTTACGTTTGGTCTTGGATACCGTGGCAGTGTAATTTATGCGGATTTGGCATATAAATATGATATGTATAAATCAAACTTTTATGCTTTTGACGATATAGATCTTCCGGCAACTAAAGTGGACAATGAACGGCATCAGCTCTTGCTGACAGTCGGCGCCCGCTTCTAAGAATTTATTGTGAGTCTAATATAATTAACCTGTGATATACCGGAAGAACTTTATAGGCTTCCGGTATATTTTTTATTTATCGCGGAATTCTTTCCTTTTCCAGAAGTTGAATCCTGCATATACACGAACGGTTCCGAATGTATTAGTGAGAGAGAAATTCCTTTTCCGATAATCGTATGTATGCATCACCAGTGAAGCACCTACAAAGTACTTGTTGGTATTATAGACCACGGCGGCACGTGTTATCAGGTCAAAATTGATATCCTTTATCCAATGATTGTCGGTGTTAGGCGTATCGTCTATTTTTGATTTTTTATAGGCAATGGCCGGTAAGAGTGAAAGATTGGAAACCCAGTTTTTTGCAAATACCCAGTTATAGCCATAGCCCACGTTGATGCTGTAATCAGAATATTTCACTTTCTTGAAAAGCAGGGCATCATGCAGTTGGGCTCTCACTTCACCGGGAAGCTTTTCGTAATCAAAAGATATGTTGTGCTGGGAATAAGAAAAGCCCGCCATCAGGGAACCCGCGCTTTTACGCTGGTTGGTGGACTGGCTATAGGCTGCCGGATAAGAGAATTTTTTATAATTGAAAATCCAATAGGCGTTCAGTCCTTTGATTTTACTTTGCAATCCGTTGAAATTCAGATTTTTAATGGGAGTTTTCAGGTCAAATCCGCTGGAAGAACGTATCTTGAAATCGCTTCCTGTCTTTCTGTAATATAAATCCACACCAAATTTGGAACTATAAAGATTCAGTGCCATTTCGGTTTTCTTTGCCTTGTTCTTGTGTCCGCCGAAAATATCTTTTACATCGAAAGAATATCCTAGAAATATCCAGCGCCATCCGAAATAGACCCCCAGCTTGAAACTGGCATTGGGGGAGAATCCCAAACTTTGTTCGCCGTTGTTTCCTTTACTGCCTAACCGATAGTATTCGTACCAACTGCTGGATTCCAGCATGAAAGCCAGATTGTAGAGGTTAGGCGAGATATAGGTGGTATCGACCGCGTTGAATTCTTTTCCCACTTTCCTGATTTTTCTTCCGGTATGACGGACAGTTGTCGCTATTCCATCGGTCAATGTAATGAGAACACCCTTGTTGTCCTGTACTGTCGAGTCCTTCTGTTCCGCTTGTGCATATACACCGAGGGCGGAAAGGAAAGACAGACAAAACAGGCATAATTGACGGATGTCCATAGGCAGAAATCAGAGTTTGTCAAGTATACGGTCCATTACCCAGTTGGTGGGTGTCGCACTGATGCCGTCGCAGGTACAGACAGCTTTTCCCTGCAAGTGTTCTACTACGGCTTTTATGAGCGGAAGTTGTACATGAGGGGGATTTTCGGGAAGAAACTCCTCGCGGCCTCTTTCAGTATGCAGGGCGATGGGATCGTAAGTGAAAACAGAGAAACAGATCATTCCCTTGTCTCCGATGATTTCTATACGGTCTTCCTTGGCCGATTCATGGGCAACGAAACACCATGATCCTGATCCCGGCAGACCGGAATCAAATTTGAAGCAGGCACTTATCGTATCTTCTGCCGGATATAACCCGCCACGGTTGCTCTTGTATCCTTGGGCTTCGAGAATGCAGCCGAACATATCTTGTAGCAAATCCAGCTGGTGAGGAGCCAGATCATAGAAATAACCGCCGCCGGCAATATCAGGTTGTACACGCCAGGGAAGGTTGGTACTGTTGTAATCCAAAGCGCGTGGAGGCTGGGCGAAACGTATCTGTATGTTGATGACATTGCCTATTTCTCCGTCCTCTACCATCTGGCGTACTTTTTGGAAATAAGGAAGATAGCGTCTGTAATAAGCTACGAAACAAGGAATTCCTGTTTCCTGTGATATGCGGTTGATGCGTGCACAGTCTTCATAGCTGGCCGCCATAGGTTTCTCGATGTATACGGGCTTTCCTGCCTTCATGGACATAATGGCAAAAGTGGCATGAGAAGAGGGGGGAGTGGCTATATAAATAGCATTGACATCTTCATCTCCTATTAACTGCTGCGGATCGGAGTACCAGCGGGGAATGTTGTGTCTTTTGGCGTATGATTGAGCTTTTTCTTTGTCACGGCTCATTACGGCCACTACCTCTGAACCTTCGATCAGGGCAAAGGCTGGTCCGCTTTTCTTCTCGGTCACTTCTCCGCAACCGATGAAGCCCCATTTTACTTTGTCTAATTTAACCATGGTAATAACTTTTTTGTCATTCCGCTTAAAATAATAACAATTTATATTGCAAAGATAGGACTATTTTGCAATTTCAGCCGGATAAAAATCAGTTATTGTAATATTTCTTGCGCAACAGTTTGAATGCAGGAGTCTTGACGTAGTCATTTAACCAGGAATTCAGGCTGTCAAGCAATATTGGAGAATGTTTGCTTACTCCCCATGAATAGAATTGTGAGAAGCTGATGGCTGTTTCTATATCCAATTGTGGAAAATCATTGATGGAGGCTTTGGCAATGCTCTCGTCGCATACGGCATAGTCTATGTCACCATGTGCTACCATGGCCAGTAATTGTTCTTGTCCGTATTTCTCCACTTCTTTGATATAGATGGTATCGCCTATTTCGTTACTTAAATTATGTATGCGCAGGATGGCAGGTGAGTTTTTGACTAGATGAAGGGTCTTGCGGGCTAGTTCCAACTGGCTGTGAATGTACAGACTATCGTTTTCTTTTTCGGGTTTACGCTGTACCAGTACTTGTTTGTTCAGTATAATGGGGCGGGTAAACAACAGGGAGTCTTTGTATTCTGTGGTAACTACCGTGCTGTTGGCCAATATATCGTATGTTCCTTTTTGTACGCCTTCCAGTCTTTTGGAAAAGCTCATTTCAGGAGTGATTTCCGGTTTCAGTCCTTTGCTGTGTGCAAAAGCATGGAGCAGTTCGTAGTGGAAACCGGAAACGGTGTCGCCGTCGGCATAAAAACTGATAGAATTGTACTCGGTAACGGCACGCAGGATTCCCGATGCCGCTATTTCTGCATAATCGCGGGGCAGACTGGTTTCAGCCTCCGTTTTCTTTTTGAAGAAGATGGAGGATAGGGTTACTGCAAGGATACCCATCAGAATGTATTTCAGATATTTTCTCATATAGACCGTCAATCAAAGAAATTCCATGAAAGGCCGAACTTTATCATTCGCGGATTGATTGGGTAGTGAGGCGCCAGGAAGTAATTGGATTTTCCCGAACCGGCATTGACGTGATACATCATAATAAAGAAGCGGGTACGTTTTAAATGCAGGTTGGCATAGACGTTGACTATCGGAAAAGCTCCTATCTCGATTTTGTCATCAGGATTCTGGTTATAGAATTGTCCGATGACGGGGGAGTAGTCTGGCGCGTAATATTTACTGAAATAACGCACATCTGCTCCCATTTCTATCTGGAGTACTTTTTTGGCGAGACCGAATTTCATGTACAAGTTGCCGTAAGCCGACAATTCCGGTAAGGGCAGAATGTCTTGCTCACTTGATTTTTGATAGGCTACTTCACCGTCGAGATGAAATATTCCTACTTTCAATTTTTGTTGCAACATTGCTGTGAATATTTGTATATTGCCGGAGTGCTGTCTTACGGCTGCATTGTTCTTGAAACCGGTGACATTTCCTTCACTGTCTTTTACCGGTATGCTGGCATTGGCCAGATAAGTGTAGTTCTTTATATTTTCCACTCCGGCACGCAGTTGGGTTCCCCATCTGTTCAGACTTAGTTTTCCTTCCAGTCGGGTTCTCATTATTTTGGATAAATCGTTGTTGTCCCACCAGTAATGTTTGGATTGGAAATGCCTGAAATAGAATACGGGGTTCTGGTTCTTGATGAATGCATTTACATCCAGTCTCACCGTATCTCCGAATAAACGGAGATTCAGATCCCCTCTGCCTTCTACGCTGAATTGTCCTGCATCTTCACCGGCTATGGCCAATTCTCCTAGAATATTGTAATGTAATAGTTTTCCTTGTTTTTTGGATAGTTCGCCGCCAATGGAGAGTGAACTTTCCTTATAGTTGTTGATAATGCGCTGTCCCGGTATGTTTGTCGTGTCGGTCAAGGCGAAGTTTCGGTATTCATAACTTAAAAAGGCGGTAAGTCCGGCTTTCGCCCATTTGTTGAATCCTTCTTGTAAAGCAATGCCAATGGTATTTTTGATGGATGTGCGCTTCGTCTTGTCTATTGAGTCGGTCCCCAGATAGTTATGTTCAAAATACTTCTGATTCTGTGCGTCATCGTATGAGATGTATTTGCGATTGTTCAAGTCCACTTGTAATGTATGTATGAAGCTTGTGACAGGAACAAATACCTGCGTTATTTTTACGGAGTCCGTATCCACACTGTCCTGTTTTTCTTTATAGAACCCTAAGTTGTAACGATGTGTCAGGAAGGCATGGTAGCTGGTGTTGTGATTCCATATCTGACTCAGTCGCGTTGGGATTTCGTTGGCGGAATATTCTTTTTTGCCTTCTGCCATATCCAGCGGGTTGGTGATATACCGGTCGTCCGTGATACCTCCGTTTTCTGCCATCTTCAAGTTATCGTTGTTGAATATGAAATGCATGTCATATTTGTCTCCCCGGTAGCTGGAGAACAGGCCACCGTTGAAGAAGGCTGTGGACTGATCTTGGTAAAGCCCCCGGCCATACAGGTAATCTATGTAGAATCCAAACCCCAGTCTTTTGTTTGCATTGATGGCAAAATAGGATTTGAAGCGTTCTTCTCCGTCACGGCTGCCTCCTCCTTTGTAATAGCTCAGGTTCGTGAATGGAGAAAATGTATTGGTGAATATGACATCTTCCGGACGTTGTACGCAAAAGTCGTATGGGTCGGTGAAAAAGTATTGGCTGGGATCCCGACGGTCAAAAAAGATGCGTGAGAGGCGGGGGGAACCCAAATTTCCCAAGTAATTGTATTGTCCGGTGTAGCCGCCCATGTCATTTGAGTTCTGGAAAGCGTGCTGCAAGGTATCTACGGGGATATAAGTGACATTGCCAAAACGACTGTCCACTTTCCATGAGTACAGTCCGATGGGGATAGTGTTGGCATCTACTACGGCTGTCGTGTCTATGGGGTTTCCGTTACGGTCATATTGGTTTCTGTCCAGTCCGTTTGCCGAGGAACCGAACTGATTGTTCAGGGTATTCATTGTCCGCTGTGCCATCAAGGAAGTATGGAAGCACAGGAATAATAAAAAAATAATAGAGAATATTCTTTTCATAACGGCGGCAAAGATACAATATAAAAATAAAAGGAAGAGCTTTTCCGCTATGGAAAGTTCTTCCTTTTATTATTCGTTTAGAGTTATTTTAACTTACTGAGGTTTAATAATCTCCATTCCGATTCGGATGGCTTCTTCATTCATCGGTATCAGATGATGGTGACGTTCGGGCAATGTTTTGCGTAAAGCTTTTATTACACTTTCAATGGATACTACGGGACGCAGTTTCAGCAAGCCTCCTAAGACAATCATATTGAAGGTCTTTGCCATTCCTTTTTCGTTGGCGGCATCCATTGCGTCAATACGATAGATTTGTATGTCCTTACGTGTCGGAGGCTCGATGATTCCGTATCCGTCATAAATGAGGATACCACCCGGTTTGATTTTGCCTTCAAACTTTTCCAATGAGGGTTGGTTCAGTATGATGGCTGTGTCATATTGGCTGAGAATGGGTGAAGAGATGCGTTCATCACTGACAATCACCGTTACGTTAGCGGTTCCTCCCCGTTGTTCGGGACCGTATGCCGGCATCCAGGTTACTTCCTTGTCTTCCATCAGTCCGGAATAGGCAAGTATCTTACCCATGGATAGCACACCCTGACCGCCGAATCCTGCTATAATGATTTCCTGTTTCATGGTTTCTGTCTTTTTATTCTTTATCTTTCAAATCACCCAGCGGATAGAAGGGGAACATGTGTTCCACCATCCAGTCATTGGATGCTTGCGGAGTCATTTTCCAACCGGAATTACAAGTCGATACAATTTCCACCAAATTGGATCCTTTGCCATTCATTGAGTTTTCGAATGCCTTGCGGATAGCCTTTTTTGCTTTGCGGATGGCAGGAACCGTATGTACGGCCTGGCGGGTAACGTAGGCGGTGCCTTCCAAAGTGGCGGCAATTTCTGTCATTTTCAGCGGATAGCCATGAATGGCTACATCACGACCATAGGGGCAGGTGGCTGTCTTCATGCCAACCAGCGTGGTAGGAGCCATTTGCCCACCGGTCATTCCATAAATGGCGTTGTTGATAAAGATGATAGTAATGTTTTCGCCACGATTTAAAGCATGGATGGTTTCGGCAGTGCCGATACATGCCAGGTCACCATCTCCCTGGTAGGTAAATACCAGACGTCCGGGCCATAAACGCTTGATGGCGGTAGCTACGGCTGGTGCGCGTCCGTGGGCGGCTTCTTGCCAATCGATGTCTAGATAGTTGTATGCAAAAACGGCACATCCTACCGGTGACACACCGATTGTCTTATCTTCCATGCCCATTTCTTCAATAACTTCGGCTATTAACTTGTGAACCACACCGTGGCTGCATCCGGGGCAGTAATGCATCGGATTGTCATTCATCAGTGTCGGTTTCTTATAAACCAGGTTTTCGGGTTTTATGATTTCTTCTTTTGTCATAGTTTCTCCTCCTATTGCTTATAACATGAACCGCATAAAGAATTCCATCAGCTTGAGAAAAATAGCTGCTGCACAGACATAGATGAATACTTTGAAGTCACTTGCCATGAAGTAAGTGATGACAGCCGCTAGTGCCAGTGCCATGAAAAGTATGTTCAATATGTTTCTGATCAGATCGATATTCATACGGTCTTATTTTATTAGTTTCTCTTTCAGTGCAGTGATTACTTCATCCGGATCGGGAACAATACCACCCAGACGTCCGAAGTGTTCTACAGGCACTTTGCATTCTACGGCCAGACGGACATCTTCTACCATTTGTCCGGCGTTCAATTCTACAGTGAGGATACCTTTTACCTGTGCGGCGCGTGCTGCAATAGCTTTCGACGGGAACGGCCATAGGGTAATAGGACGGAGCAAACCAACTTTGATGCCTTCTTCCCGAGCCATTTCCATTGCTTTTTGGGCAATGCGGGCACAAGAACCGAAAGCTACGATCAAATATTCGGCATCTTCGCAGTGAAGTTCTTCGAAACGTACTTCGTTTTCTTCTATTTCTGCATATTTTTTCTGAAGATGGATATTACGTTTTTCCATTTCGGCAGGATCGAGTTCCAATGAGGTGATGATGTTGGGAGTACGGTGGTGGGTTCTGCCGGTAGTGGCCCACGGACAACGGGCTATGACTTCTTCATCTGTCAGGCGTGTGCGCTGTTCGGGCAATACTACTTTTTCCATCATCTGTCCGATAACGCCGTCTGCCAGAATAATGGCGGGATTGCGGTATTTGAAAGCCAGATCAAAAGCTATACCTACGAAATCTGCCATTTCCTGTACTGATGCAGGAGCCAGGGCTATGAGGCGATAGTCTCCGTGACCGCCGCCTTTCACTGTTTGGAAATAGTCGGCCTGACTAGGTTGGATGGTTCCTAATCCGGGACCTCCGCGCATGACATTGACAATCAGGCAGGGGAGTTCGGCACCGGCAATGTACGAGATGCCTTCCTGCTTTAAACTGACGCCGGGACTGGAGGATGAGGTCATTACCATTTTACCGCTCGCTGCACCGCCATATACCATGTTGATTGCTGCGACTTCACTTTCTGCCTGCAACACCACCATACCGGTAGTTTCCCAAGGTTTCTCTTCGGCCAGCGTTTCCAATATTTCCGATTGGGGAGTGATGGGATAGCCAAAGTAACCGTCTACTCCGATACGGATAGCGGCGTGGGCTATGGCTTCATTTCCCTTCATTAAAACGACTTCTTCTGCCATATTTGTTACATTTATTGTTGTTTTACTTTATACACAGTGATGCATCCGTCCGGACAGACTGTGGCACATGATGCGCAACCATTGCAGGTATCTTCTAATACCTGGTGGGCGAATGTGTATCCTTTTTTATTCACTTGTTTGGCATTGAGCGCGATTACATGCAGCGGACATGCCACTACACATAGATTGCAACCTTTGCAACGCTCTGTGTCTACTACAATAGCACCTTTAATCTTTGCCATGGGTTAGTTATTATTGATTATACATGTCTTTGTTATAGAAATTCAGAATATTCATAATCATGTCACGGGCGGAAACGGCCGGACTTTCCGGATTACGCTCGATGGCTTCCAGATAATTGTTCAAAGCTTGTTGCCAGTCTCCCATTTTGCGGTAGGCGTTACCCAGTAAGTAATAGGGTTCATCGTTGACGTGCGCATCGTTTCGGATGAAATTAGTTAGCGCATGAATGGCTCTTTCCGTATCACCCTGTTCGATAAGTGTCTTTATGTCCTGTAATTGTTCCGTCATAAGGCATGATTGTCTCATTGTTGTTTACAAAGATACTCTTTATTTGTTATGAAAGGGAAGATTGGAGCAGAAAAAACGGCTTTCTTGCTAAAAACATTTAAAAAAAGGAGAGAAAGATAGGGAAAAAATGGAAGAATGATTTCTTCTAATGGTTTGATTATTATAGAAATGGTTTCAAGTGAAACGGTTGATAGAGGAACGGTGTTATTTATTCTTAAAGGGGAGACATGTTTGAATGGTATTTGTCATGGTGCTTTTGGGGAAGTATATGGTAGATCGTTTGTATGTTTTTTAGGGGGAGTTGTCAGGTTATCTCCCCCTAAAAAAAGTTTTATGTATTATCAGAATAAACTGTCACGGTATAAATATATGGGAGAAAAGACTATTTTATTACTTCACCTACATACATATTATATGCCTTCTGACCGTCATTACTGGGATTCATCTTTTTTGCTTCCTCACCGGTAACGGTCTGTTTCATCAGTTTCTTGCAGTTTACTATCAACCACGGCTCGCTATTACCTTGCTTGTAGAACGAAATTTTATAATTATCGCTCTGATCCATCAGCATATTGCCCATTGATTTGGCTTGGTCGATTACGCAGAATGCTACTTCTTTGCCGAATAACTGGCCGAAACCTCCCCAGCATTCTTTACCGATTTCGAATTGTTCATCGTTTCCGGCAGTAATTGTCATACGTGAGGATGCCTTGATTTGGTCATCTATGCTTTGTTCTTTGCTGGGAGTTGCATTATTGGCTGCTTTTATTTCGGTATTACCCTCAGAACCACCGATGACAGCCGGTTGGGCAGGGGGAGTTACCGGAGTGGCGGTAACGATTGTTGTTGCATTTGATATCGGAGTAGCTGTCACGCCCGGAGCAGGAGCAACTGCAATTTGTGAGTTGTTCAAGACCTTGTTGCCCAATGTATCTTGGATGGATTTGAACAGTGTGTCTTTCAAGTCAATAGTCTCTCTTCTGAATTTGCCGCAGATGGGAGCCAGCTTGGTCTTCGATTTGTTTAAAGCCATATCGTCTACAATCCATTCCTCTGCACTGTATTTTTCTCCTCCGTCACGAGCTTCATCATACCAATAACGGATACGGGTCATTTCGATATCACATTTTCCGTTTTCGCAGGTGATAAACAACTGATAATAAATTCTGGTTCTGTCCAATGACAATGCAGAGGAGGAGAATACCAGATATTCTTCGCCACCTGCTGCAATGGTTCCTTCATCTTCATTGGTGTAAAGAACACGTGCATTGAACTTGCCTTCGGGCTTGAAACGTTCTGTGGCCCATTTCAGCATGGTGCCATATAGCTGGTCTTTCGTTAAAGACGGTGCCTGTATCTCTGTTTTGAAAGAAACTTTACCGTCATTCATAGTTATCGCTCCCGCCAGATATTTGGGATCTGTCTGTGCCATAGCGATGAATGGCAGGCATAAGAGCATTAAAAAAAGAATTTTCTTCATAGTAATATATCTTATTTTATATTTTAATCTAAGCAAAGATAGGAATAAAAAAAAAGAGAAGCTATAATGCCTCTCTTTTTTTACTTTTATTATTATTGCGTGAATTTTACTTTACAGGTATCTTTTCAATGCGCTTTTGGTGACGTCCGCCTTCGAAGCCGCTGTTAAAGAATTCATCCAATATTTTTTCGGCCATTTCATGGTCAATGAATCGTCCCGGCATTACCAGAACATTGGCGTCATTGTGCTGACGTGACAGATGGGCTATCTCGGGCATCCAGCATAGTGCCGCACGGATACCCTGATGTTTGTTCAATGTCATGCTGATGCCTTCACCGCTTCCGCAAATTGCCACTCCGGGTCCGCATTCTCCGGCTTCTATAGCCAGTGCAAGCGGATGGGCATAATCTGCATAGTCACAGCTTTCTGTACTGTATGTACCGAAATCTTTGCATGGATAGCCTTTTTCAGTTAACCATGTCTTTACAAACTCTTTCAGTTCAAATCCTGCATGATCGGATGCCAGTCCTACTTTTTTCATGCCAGCATTTCTTTTACTTGGTTATACACGTTCTGTGCGGTAAAGCCCAGCTTTTCATCCAATACTTTGTAAGGAGCGGAGAATCCGAATGATTCCAGACCGAATACCTTACCGTTGGCACCTACCAAACCTTCAAGGTTTACAGGAAGACCGGCAGTCAGACCGAATACTTTAGCCCCTGTGGGAATGATACTGTTTTGGTATTCCTTGCTTTGGCTGCGGAACAATCCCTCAGAAGGAGCGGATACGATACGTATTTTTATGCCATCCTTGCGGAGAAGTTCTGCACCTGCTTCCAAAGTGGAAACTTCGGAACCTGAAGCGACTAGGATTACATCCGGATTTTCATCGGAGCCTGCAACAATATAAGCGCCTTTGGCAGCCTGTGAGTAGTCGTTTCCTGCAGGCAGATTCGCGATATTCTGGCGGGAGAAGATCAGTGCGGTGGGGGTGCTGGTATTTTCCATGGCCAATTTCCATGCCACAGTGGTTTCTTCCGCATCTGCCGGACGGAGTACCAACATAGAATTGTGTCCTTTGTGGTTTTTCAGTTTTTCCATCAGGCGGATTTGTGCTTCTTGTTCTACCGGTTCGTGAGTAGGACCGTCTTCACCTACACGGAATGCGTCGTGTGTCCAGATGAATTTGACGGGAAGTTCCATCAAGGCAGCCATACGTATGGCGGGTTTCATGTAGTCTGAGAATACGAAGAAGGTAGCGCATGCAGCAATCACACCTCCGTGAAGTGCCATACCCAGGCAGCAGCAAGCCATGGTTAATTCGGAAACACCTGCCTGCAGAAATGCACCGGTGAAGTCGTCTTTTGTGAATGCATGTGTTTTCTTCAAGAAACCGTCGGTCTTGTCTGAATTTGACAGGTCGGCAGAAGAAACGATCATGTTTTCTACTTCTGTAGCCAGTACACCGAGAACTTTGGCAGAAGCGCTGCGTGTAGCATCTCCGGCTTTTTGTTCGATAACATTCCAATTTACTTTCGGAGCTTTGCCAGAGAACCATAGTTCCAATTTAGCAGCCAGTTCGGGGTTAGCTTTAGTCCATTCAGCTTTAGCCGCATATTTTTCTGCAACAATTTTTTTCAGTTCCTCTGCACGTTTGGTATACAACTCTTTTACTTCAGGGAAGATTTGGAAAGGATTGGTTGGATCGCCGCCTAAGTTTTTGATTGTATTGATGTAAGCATCACCTCCCAAAGGAGCACCGTGGGTGGCACAGTTACGTTCATAACTGGAATCATCCGCTTTGCGTGCGCCTTTACCCATAATGGTCTTACCGATAATTAATGTGGGCTGACCGGTTACGGCTTTCGCTTCTGTCAGAGCCGTGCGGATTGCATCGGGATCATTACCGTCGATGGTAATTACTTTCCAGTACCATGCTTCGTATTTCTTGGCAACATCTTCGCTGGTAACAGCATCGGTAGCGGTAGACAGCTGGATGTCGTTTGAATCATAAAACATAATCAAGTTGTCCAGCCCCAAATGACCTGCCAGACGGCCTGCACCCTGAGAAATCTCTTCTTGAATACCCCCATCGGATATATAGGCATAGATGGTCTGGTCCATGACATGACCCAGACGGGCTTTCAGAAATTTGGCAGCGATAGCAGCACCTACTGCAAAAGTGTGTCCTTGTCCTAATGGGCCGGAAGTATTTTCAATACCGCGCATGATGTCCACTTCAGGGTGTCCCGGAGTCGGACTGCCCCATTGGCGGAACTGTGCCAGTTCTTCCATGGTGAACTTGCCGGTCAGTGCCAAAGTGGAATACAGCATCGGTGACATGTGGCCTGGATCAAGGAAGAAACGGTCACGCCCTTCCCAACGCGGATTTTCAGGATCGTAAACTAAAAACTCAGAGAAAAGCACGTTTACAAAATCAGCGCCACCCATAGCTCCACCCGGGTGTCCTGAATTAGCTTTCTCTACCATCGAAGCAGCCAGAATACGGATGTTGTCCGCTGCACGGTTCATAAGTTTCTTTTCGTTCATATTAAAATAATATTATAATTTGAATGCTATTAGTGAGTCGGTTTATCTTTGCTATTTTATTTAATATCTGCAAAGATAACTCTTTATGTGTAAACCGCAACATGTAAAGAGGCTCTTTTTTAAGCCCGTTTGACTCACTTCTTAAATCGGGTCGCTGCTTCTTCAACAGGCAGTCCTGCCTTATAGTTTTCGATATATGTGTTGAATCCGGCTACATCTTCGGCTGTTGGCGATATTTCAATACCGGCATCACCGGCGAATACTTTGTCTTCCAGAAAATCTGCCAGGGATTGGTTCTTTTCATTGTTGACAAGGTAAGAACCTAGCAGGGCGATTCCCCATGCGCCACCTTCACCGGCAGTTTCCATTACGGAAATAGGGGAGTTTATAGCTGCTGCAAGTATTCTCTGGCCTACACCTTTCGTCTTGAATAATCCGCCGTGTCCTGTGATTCTGTCTACTTTGATTTTCTCTTCATTGAAAAGAATGTCATTACCTATCTTAAGAACTCCGACTGAAGCGTATAAATGGGTACGCATAAAGTTGGCGAGGTTGAATTTGTCATTTGCAGAACGTACAAACAATGGCCTTCCGTCGGCAAGTCCTGTCACGGGTTCACCTGAAATATAATTATACGAAATAAGACCACCGCAATCTGCATCGCCTGCGAGCGCATGATTGTAAAGTTTTCCATATAATTCATTCATATCTACGGGTATACCCAGCAGTTCTTGGTATTCTTTGAACAGGTTGATCCAGGCATTGAGGTCGGAGGTGCAGTTGTTGCAATGTACCATAGCTACAAGGCTTCCGTCGGGAGTGGTAACCATGTCAATCATTTCGTATGGCTTGGACAACTCTTTTTCCAAAACAATCATGGAAAATGAGGAAGTGCCTGCTGATACATTCCCGGTGCGTTGCTTGACAGCGTTGGTTGCTACCATGCCGGTTCCGGCATCTCCTTCCGGAGGGCAGACAGGTACACCTGCTTTCAAGTGGCCCGACACGTCCAGCCTCTTGGCACCTTCCGGGGTAAGGAACCCTGCATTCTCGCCGGCGGGTATGACTTTGGGCAGGATATCTGTCAGTTTCCAAGGGTATCCTTTAGGAGCTACCAACTTGTCGAACTTGGCTATCATTTCGGCAGAATAATTCTTGGTAGCCGGGTCTATGGGAAGCATTCCTGATGCATCACCTATGCCCAGAACTTTCTGACCTGTAATTTGCCAATGAATGAAACCTGCAAGGGTGGTCAGATAGTCAATGTTACTTACGTGTTCTTCATTGTCTAAAATAGCTTGGTATAAATGAGAAATGCTCCATCTCAGAGGAATGTTATATATGAATAATTCAGATAAAGCGGCGGCTGCCGGACCGGTATTGGTATTTCTCCATGTACGGAAAGGTACAAGGATTTCTTCTTCTTTATTGAATGCCATATAACCATGCATCATGGCACTGACACCGATTGCCGCCAAGGTTTCTATTTCTGTGTCATATAGTTTTTTTACGTTGGAACGGAGATCTGCATAGCAGTCTTGCAGGCCATGCCAGATAGCTTCCACACTGTAAGTCCACAGTCCGTCTACCAGTTGGTTTTCCCAGCTGTGGCTTCCCTGGGCAATGGGCTTGTTTTCCTGGTCAATCAAAACAGCTTTGATTCGTGTTGATCCGAATTCTATGCCTAGAATAGCTTTTCCTGCTTGGATGGTTGATTTTGCATCTGATTTCATATTAAAACCTATAATTTAAGGTACAACAATAATGATGATAAAATAAGGTGGGATGTGCCAAGAATCTTATTAGCCTTGACACATCCCCTCTTCATGGATGAATTAGCAAAGTGCTTTGTTCAGCATATAGTAGACTTCGTTCATGCGAAGCTCTTTCTTGAAGTTGCTGATGGTAGTATCTTTGTCGATACGGATCATTTCGATACCTGCAATCTCAGCATAGTCTTCCCAATATTCTGCTGTCAGATCATAAGAGAAGCAAGAATGATGTGTTCCACCTGCCAGGATCCATGCGCCTGCACCTACTTCGAAATTAGGCATCGGAATCCACAGGGCGGAAGCAACCGGTAATTTGGGCAACGGTTTCGGCTCGATGCATTCTACGTCGTTCACGATCAGACGGAAACGGTTACCCAAGTCTACTACAGTGGCGGTACAACCTGAGCCTACTTTTGAAGTGAATACAAGACGGGCTGTCTGGCTCTTGCGAATACCTATGCCTAGGAAGTGTACTTCCAGACGTGGTTTGGAAGCGGCGATAAGAGGGCAAACTTCCAGCATATGTGATTGCAGGATAGCACTGTTTGCACCATCGAAGTTCAATGTGTAATCTTCCAGGAAAGAACAACCTTTGGAAAGTCCTTGGTTCATCACCCATACGGTACGGTAGAGAGCTGCTGATTTCCAGTCACCTTCCGCACCGAATCCGTAGCCTTCAGCCATCAGACGCTGGGAAGCCAGTCCCGGTATCTGATCGAAGTAGCTGCCGTCTGTTTGGCCCAAATCATCAAAATTAGTAGTGAATCCTTTGGCGCCTTTGGCTTTAAGGATGGCACGAAGAGCTAATTCGGCTTTTGCAGCGTTCCATACTTTCTGATAAGCTTCGGTTGATTTATCTTCTAATGAAGCATCGTGGTCGTATTCGTTGAAGTAAGTTGCTACAAGTGCCTCTACATCTGTATCCTTGATGTTTTTATGGTATTCCATCAGTTCGCTTGCCGGACAGTAATCTACGTGATACCCCATACGTTGTTCTGCTTCCACTTTATCACCGTCAGTTACAGCTACATTATTCATCTGATCGCCGAAACGGATGATCAGCATATCCTGAGAGTCTGCCCAACCTGCACAAACGCGCATCCAAACGGCAATCTTGTGCTGGGTGTCTTCGTCTTTCCAGTAACCTACCACTACTTTGCGGCGGATGCGCATACGGGTACAGATATGTCCGAATTCGCGGTCACCATGGGCGGATTGATTCAGATTCATGAAGTCCATATCCATGGTATCCCAAGGAATTTCCTTATTGAATTGAGTGTGTAGATGTAACAGTGGTTTCTTTAACTGTTGCAGACCGTGAATCCACATTTTAGCTGGGGAGAAAGTGTGCATCCAAGTGATGACACCGATACATTTTTCATCGTTGTTGGCTGCTTTGAACACTGCTTCCACTTCTTTAGAAGAGTTGGCTGTTCCTTTATATACTACTTTTACAGGAAGTTTCCCTGATTCGTTCAGTCCGTTTACCATTTCATTGGAGTGAGCGTCTACTGCTATAACTGCGTCACCTCCGTACAGAAGCTGTGCTCCTGTTACAAACCATACTTCATACTGATCAAATGCTTTTTCCATAATGTTATATTTTAAAAGGGTTATTAATTTCTTTGTTTCTTATTTCTGTCCATAATAGGCATTGGGGCCGTGTTTGCGGCTGAAATGCTTTTCTATTAATAAAGAATTCATCGTTAAATGAGGGTTGGCGGCAAAAGCGATACTTGCCATTTTGGCTACCTGTTCCATGACTACTGCATTATGTACAGCATCATTGGCATCTTTTCCCCATGCAAAAGGACCATGATTTTTTACTAGTACTCCCGGAGTATGTACAGGGTTCAGGTTCTTGAAACGTTTCACAATCACATTGCCTGTTTCCTGTTCGTAGGCACCTTTTACTTCCTCTTCAGTCATATCTGCGGTACAAGGAATGGCGTCATGGAAATAATCGGCATGAGTCGTTCCGATATTGGGGATATCCATTCCGGCTTGTGCCCAGGCGGTAGCATAGGTGGAGTGGGTATGTACCACTCCACCTATTTCGGGGAATGCTTTATATAGAACTACATGGGTGGGAGTATCTGAAGACGGACGAAGAGAACCTTCTACCACGTTGCCGTCCAGATCTACTACAACCATGTCTTCAGCTTTCATATCATCGTATGATACGCCACTGGGTTTGATTACTACCAGACCTGTTTCACGATCGATGGCAGAAACATTTCCCCATGTAAAAATAACTAGTCCGTGTTTCACCAAATCCAGATTGGCACGGAATACTTTTTCTTTTAATTTTTCTAACATAATGAATAATTGGGTAATGTGGCAATCTGCTAATTTGTCAATTGGCAAATTATTGCATCGGCACATTATTTTAAAGTTTAAATTTCGGATCTTTTCTGTAGGCCTTATCATTAAATTTATAAAGATAAGCACCTCGTCGGGAACCTGATTTGTCTATCAAATCTGTTTTTTCAATGAAATCCATTTCGGCTACCCGCTTGCGGAAATTCCGCTTGTCCATCGGTTCGCCATAGATTGCCTCATATAGATTTTGCAACTGTGTCAGGGTAAACAGTTCGGGCAGCAGGTTAAAACCAATTGGATTGTATGATGCTTTGTGCTTCATCAGTTCACGTGCTTTGGAAATCATGATCGGATGGTCGAAAATGAGCTGTGGCAGTTCGTCTATTTTTGTCCAATGGGCATTGTGCTGCTGCACTAGTTCCCTGTCATATTCATTTACATTGACTAAAGCATAATAGGCTACTGATATGACTCGTTCTCCCGGATCGCGCTCTAAGTCGCCAAATGTGCCTACTTGTTCCATATATACATTTTCCAATCCGGTCAGTTCTGCCAATACCCGTTTGGCGGCAGCGTCTACACTTTCGTCTTCTTGTACGAATCCTCCCATCAAAGACCATTTTCCCATAGCCGGTTCAAAATTTCGTTTTAGTAGAAGCAGTTTTAATTCTCCTTCGTCAAAACCGAAAATGATACAGTCTACAGATACATAGAATTTAGGGTTTATGTTATAATAGGTGGTCATGGTTTAGCGTCGGTTTAAAATTAACAGGCTGTATTCTTCAAGATAATTCAAAGCATACAGCCTTTAATTTATGGTTTACCAGAAATAAGCATAGAATAGTGCACAAAGCAGAACTACACCTAAAGAGGTAATAACATCCCATTTGTTCCAACTCTTTCTGATAAGTTCCTTGTAACTGCCGGTAAAGGTGATGGCTTCCACTTGTTTGGCGGTTGGAGCCGGAGTGAAGCATGATACAACAACCATTAACAACAAGAGGAATACAAGTAGCCATATTTCAAAAATAAGCCAGTTTGTCTGCCAAAACCAAGTTGTATTTTCCCAAAACCAGCCGGTCATCACATCTTTTCCGGTGTTGGTGAGGATATTAGTCAGCAAACGGAGCATACCAATTAGGAAACCTACAATCATGGCTGTTTCACCGGCTTTCGGAGTGATTTTCTTGGAGAATATACCAAGTGCAAATACGGCTACCATTGCAGGTGCAAGGAGGGACTGTATGCCTTGCAGGTAGTCGTAAAGGCTGCCGAGGCTCATCATTACAGGAATCCATGCCATGCCGAGGATAACTACAACTACGGTGGCGATACGTCCTACCATAACATAAGTAGCTTCACTTTTGTTTTTAAACATGGGCTTGTAAAAGTCTTCTGTAAAAAGTGTGGCGCATGAATTAAAGAAAGCAGCCAGTGAAGCAACCAATGCGCAGATGAATCCGATAGTTACAATACCTTTTACACCGGCAGGCAGAACATCCTTTACCATTACAGCAAAAGCCGCATCTGTATTTGACATATCAAATTCACCTTTTGCAGCCAAGGCGGCAGCTACCATCCCCGGAATAAGAAACATGAAGACAGGCAGGATTTTAAAATAACCGGCTGCAATAGTACCTCTGCGGGCACGCTTCATTACCACATCATTATCTTCGCCTTTACGCTGTCCAAGTACACGCTGTACGATATGCTGGTCGGTACACCAATACCAGAAACCGATGATGGAAGCTCCGATAAATACCCAGAATCCAGGATAATCTTGATACATCGGGTCTGCTTCGGTCCAGTGAAACATATGGTTGGCACCATAAGCGTGTCCGTCTGCTCCTACATTCATGGCGCTACGCGCATGATCCATCATTTCTGTCCATCCTGTAGCAATATTACCGTCTCCCAAGGCTGACAGTCCCAGGAAAAGAACCAAGAAAGAACCGATGATTAAAATAGGGGTTTGAATAGCTGAGAGGGTCATTACTCCTTTCATTCCACTCAGTACGGTGAAGATGCCGGTCAGGACAATAAGTCCGATTGCCCCATACCAAAAAGGAAGTCCAAGTAAGAACTCCAAAAAGATACCTCCGGTATAGGCGGTTACACTCACTTTAGTAAGAATATAGGCTATCAGTGTGATGATAGAAAGCCATGAACCGGTACGCGGGGTATAACGGTATTTAAGGAAATCGGGCATGGTAATGATTTTGCCCATTTTATTGTTTAATAGTTGGTAGAATGGAACAAAAAGCCATCCTAGAAGAAGAATCATCCAACCTTGCATTTCCCAGTGTGCCATACCTACTCCGGATTTGGCACCGGTTCCTGCCAAACCTACCAGATGTTCCGAACCGATATTGGCTGCAAAGATAGCAGCACCAATGATGTACCATGGCTCACCTTTGCCAAATAGATAATCTTCACTGCTTGCTCCTTGTTGCGAGCGTTTGTCTTTTTGTACAGAGCGCCATACCGCCCATATCACAGCTACAATGCCGACTGCCAGTATTGTCCAGTCCAGCCAGATGAATTCATGTGAATTCCAATTCATGATATTAAATATTTAAAGTTTAACAATTATTTTTCAACACCGAATTTAAAGATACATTGGCTGTGATAGGTCTGTCCCGGTTCCAGAATTACAGAAGGCCATTGTGATTTGTTGGGGCTGTCGGGATAGTGCTGTGTTTCCAGACAAACAGACGCGCGTTGCGGATAAGTAATTCCCTTTTTCCCTTTTACGGTTCCATCCAAAAAGTTGCCTGTATAAACTTGTATTCCCGGTTCATTAGTATATACTTCCAAAGTGATACCACTAGTGGGGCTGGTCAGTTTGGCAGCCAGCTGGTTGATATCGCCTTTCGTGTTAAGTACCCAATTATGGTCGAAGCCGTTACCGAATTTTATTTGTTCGTTTTCAAAGTTAGTCACATCGGGGGCAATGGTTTTAGGAGTATTGAAATCAAACGGAGTTTCTGTTACTGCCATCATTTCTCCAGTGGTCATGAATGTGCTGTCAACGGGAGTGATGCTGTCTGCATTTACATAAAGAATATGGTCGGTGGCCGGATTGGCAGGGTTTCCACTCAAGTTGAAATAAGAGTGGTTGGTCATATTGATAACAGTCTTTTTGTCAGTTGTCGCTTCGTAATTTATGTCGATGGCATTGTCTCTTGTCAGTGCATAAGTAACAGTAGCGGTTACATTTCCCGGAAAATTGGCATCTCCATCCGGTGACTTCATAGTCAGTGTCATAGTACTGTCGTTTAATTGGTTTGCTTCATAAACTTGGTATTGCCATCCTTTAGGACCTCCATGCAGGCAGTGACCAAAATTATTTTGGGGTAATTGAATGGTTTCTCCATCCATTACGATGACTCCTTTATTAATGCGGTTGGCATAGCGTCCGATAGAAGCACCGAAGTCGCTTGGTATATTTTGGTAGTCAGCAATACTGTCAAAACCCAGCACTACGTCTTTTAGATTTCCATTTTTGTCGGGGACCATGATAGATACAATACGTCCGCCAAAATTAGTTACGCATACTTCCATTCCGGCTGCATTCTTTAGCGTATACAGTTTAACAGGTTTTACGCCATCCACTATTGTTTCATAATTAGTGGGGTTTAATCCGGACTTTGTAAGTGTTTCTTGAGATTGTTTGGGAGCGCAAGCACTTAACAAGGTCAGTGCGATACCAGTTCCCAGAAAGGTTTTTTTCATGCTTTTCATGATATAAAAGTACTAATTAGTAATAGAGTATATGATTTTGGGTGTAAAAGTAACACTATTACTAATACATTGGATATGAAAAGAGTATGTTGTGCAACATAAAAGTGTATTTCCTACACTTTTATAGCATAAAGAAGAAAAAACCGCTTTGAATCCAAAGCGGTTTTTTCATATGTTAGCGAATTTGAGATCTTTTTTATACCAGCTTGCGAGAACCGTCACTGATGACTACATCGTAAACTTTGGGACTTCTTCCGAACTTCTCTTTGAATCTTTCTTTGGCAGTGGTGATGAATGTTTCGTATAGTTCATTTTTAACTAGGTTGATTGTACATCCACCGAAACCTCCACCCATGACACGTGAACCGGTGACACCGCAGTCGAAAGCAACATCATTCAAGAAGTCAAGTTCTTCACAGCTTACTTCATACAATTTACTCATGCCATAGTGGGTTTCATACATCTTCTGTCCTACGGTTTCGTAATCACCTCTTTCCAAAGCATCGCAAACATCAAGTACACGTTGGATTTCTTCAATGACGTATTCTGCACGCATATAGTCTTCTTCACTGATCTCGGCTTTTGCTTCCTGCAACATTTCCATTGTACAATCACGTAAAAATTCTACATGAGGATGTTTTTTCTGGATGGCGGCTACAGCAGCTTCGCAGCTTTGGCGACGTTTATTATAAGCAGAAGAAGCCAATTCGTGTTTGACTACCGAGTCAACCAATACCAATCGGTAACCTTCCGGTTTGAACGGGAAATATTGATATTCCAATGAACGACAGTCCAAACGGATCAAACTACCTTCTTTTCCGAATACAGATGCAAATTGATCCATAATACCGCAATTTACACCACAATAATTATGTTCTGTTGCCTGACCTACCTTGGCTAATTCAAATTTATCTATTTTGTTGTCACCGAAAAGTTCGTTGATAGCGAAAGCATACGTACTTTCCAATGCAGCAGATGAAGACATACCTGCACCCAAAGGTACGTCACCCGCAAAAGCAGTGTCAAAACCTTTCACATCTACACCACGTTTGATCATTTCACGGCAAACGCCGAAAATATATCTTGCCCAACTGGCTTTAGGAGCATCTTCTTCGTTCAAGCCGAATTCTACATAGTCTTTTAGATCAATAGAATAAGCACGTACCTTATCAGTACCATTAGGTTTGATTTCAGCAATCATACCTTTATCTACTGCTCCGGGAAAGACAAAACCACCGTTATAGTCGGTATGTTCTCCAATAAGGTTAATACGTCCGGGTGATGCATATACTGAACCTGTTGTGCCATCAAAATGTTTGATGAAGCGACTTCTTACGTATTCTATATCCATGATATTAATAGTTTAAAGTTAATACTATATGTTTTTATAATTATTCTACAGGAATGTCTTTGTTTACGTTCTTGCATCCTACCAAACCATAGAACAACAGATAAGCAAGCAAAGCGATAATTAACCAATAGCTGGCCATATATCCCACAGCGTCAGAAATGAATTGCTGTAGTAATGGGAAAATACCGCCACCGACAACCATCATCATAAAAATACCTGAAGCTTGTGCGGTATATTTGCCTAAACCTTCTACAGCGAGGTTGAAGATACCTCCCCACATAATGGACGTACATAAACCACAAAGTACCAAAAATAGGGCACTGACAGGTACAGAGGCCATTTCGAATCCATTTTCTACACTATATCCCGGCATAGAGACAGTGATTTCTTTTGGAGTGAAGATTGCGATTAATATAAAACAGATAGCTGTTGCGGAAACAACAATCAATTGTGTGCGTGTAGCTACTTTACCGCTGATGACACTACTTGCAGAACGTCCCACTAACATGAGCAACCAATAGATGGCAGCAATAGCACCACCGATAGCGGCACCGTTGGCAAGCAGGCCCGCACCTTTTTCCGTTGGGTCGGCAAGATAGAAATTTAATGTGCCTGGAATACCGATTTCAATACCTACATACACAAAGATACCGATTACACCTAATACAGTATGGCGGAAATTCCAAGGACTATGAGAGAATTTCTCTTTTTCATGACCTGCTTTTCTTAGATGAGGCTCTGGAATGGCGATGAATGAAAGAGCGATAAACGCTGATACGAATACACCCATTGCGATGAAAAGCAGAGGAGCTACATCTGACATAGCTGTTTGAGGGGTAACAGAACCAATCAAGGCACCTACGAAAAGCGGAGTCAAAGTACCTGACAATGAGTTTAGAGCACCACCGGCTTGGATTAATTGGTTACCTTTGTTACCACCACCACCTAAAAGATTTAGCATCGGGTTAACTACAGTGTTCAGCATACATACACAAAAACCACAGACGAAGGCACCAAGCAGATAGATGATAAAATTCATTTTAATGGCATATTCTCCTAAATTGAATACGTCTATATCTGCACCGAACAAACTGGAAATATATTGGATAAACAAACCGATGAAACCTACTGCCATGGCAATGAGGGCTGTTTTTTTATATCCGATTTTTACAAGCATATTACCTGAAGGAATCCCCATAAACAGATATGCGAGGAAATTCATCATATTTCCCATCATACCCAAGGTATTGGCACCTGCATATTGGTTTTTCCATATTGTGCCGAAAGGCGCAGCAAGATTAGTAACGAAGGAAATCATCGCGAAAAGGAAGAACATTGTAATGATAGCGATGATATTACCGTTCTGTTTTTGTTGATTCATGGTTTTGAAAAAATTATAAGTTTATTAATTAGGTTATTTCATAAAATTATTTTTCTACACCGAATTTGTAGATGGTTACTTGATTGTAAGTTTCCCCCGGATGTAGAACACAAGAAGGGAAATGGCCTTTATTGGGCGTATCAGGAAAATGTTGTGCTTCAAAACAGATGGCACTTCTTGCTGGGAAAGTTGCTCCATGAGCACCTTCGAAACCATTGTGCCAGTTTGAAGTATAAACTTGTACACCGGGCTCTGTAGTGTATACTTCCATGCTACGACCGCTTTCGGGCTCCACACATTTTGCTGCAAAACTCAGTGTGCCTGCTTCACGTTTGTTTAATACATAGCAGTGGTCATAGCCGGCACCGAATTCTAGCTGTTCGAATGGGTCATTGATTCTACTGTCTACTCTTTGAGGAGTACGAAAATCCATAGGAGTACCTTCTACTTTGGCAATTTCGCCTGTAGGGATGGATACATTATCTATCGGAGTATAAAAATCAGCATTAATGGTTACGATGTTGTTATCAACGGTTGCCGTAGGATTGGCAATGCCTGATAGGCTGAAAAAACCGTGGTGAGTAAGATTTACCAATGTTGTTTTGTCTGTTGTAGCGTGGTAAGTAATGATGAATTCATTTTGATTACTTAAAGTGTACGTTACGTGAATATCCAAATTTCCTGGAAATCCTTCTTCGCCATCAGCAGATAAATAATGCAATTTCAAGCTTTGGGGAGTTTCCTGTTCTGCATCCCAAATGCGGGTATGAAATCCGGTAGGACCGCCATGCAGCGAGTTGGGACCATTGTTGATAGTCAGTGAATATTCTTTCCCTTCTAAAATGAATTTGCCTCCTGCTATACGGTTTCCGTAACGACCGATAAGAGTACTGAGGAAAGGTTCGTGGCTATTGATAACATGGGTTATACTATCATGTCCTTGAATGACATTGGCATATTTACCGTTTTTGTCCGGAACCATAATAGCTAATACTGCTCCACCATAGTTGGTGACAGCTATTTCAGCTCCGTTTTCATTTTTCAGAATGAAGAGGTCTGTTTGTTTCCCGTTCACTGTTGTCTGAAAATCGGCCCGTTTCAGGCCGCATAAATTCTCATCGGAAGTAGATGTGTTTATCATGTTATTGAAAATCTTTTTATTTTATGTATAAAACTAATGCAAATAAAAAGATTTTCTTCGGTATTCCCAAACTTTTTCTATAAAAGTGAACGGACTAAACGTGAAATTTTAATAAATCCGCAACGATAAAGCTGCTTCCTCCAACAAAAATAAAGTCATTTTTGTTAGCCTTTTCTTTAGCGGCTGGTGGCGGGGGTTTTTTATCCAGGAAAAGAAATAGAAAGTGA
>OBWS01000199.1_pt1 | contig 39321 bp, 29 predicted proteins | sample 1495291 | NCBI WGS metagenome assembly OBWS01 (sample SAMEA2580090, study PRJEB22360) | human gut metagenome | biome: human gut; feature: human-associated habitat; material: faeces | place: Denmark | collected 2008/2010 | reverse complement strand
TTAGAGGCGCCGTTTTCCGGTAAAGAGTTCCGGTCTAGCCGCGACCATTTCGCGGCGGTTTTAGCATCGTATCCGAGGGCGCGGGAGGCGTCTTTTAGGGCGGCTCGCGGGCGATAGCTAATCACATTAGCTACTTGAGCAGCGTTTTCTCGTCCGTATTTGTTATAGACGTGTTGAAGTACTTTTTCGCGTTGGTTAGATTCAATATCTAGGTCAATATCGGGTAGATCTTTACGGTCCGGGGTTAGGAAGCGGTCGAATAGCATTTGGTGACGCACCGCATCTACCGCGGTGATTCCCAGGCAGTAACAGACTGCCGAGTTGGCGGCGGAGCCGCGTCCTTGCACATAGATACCGGAGGAAAAACAGTAGTCAACTATTTCTTTCACGATTAGGAAGTACCCGGAGAATCCTTTTTGGAAAATCACTTTCAATTCTTGCCGAATTGTGTCGGCGGCTTTTTTGGGTACTGGATCCCCGTAGCGTCTGCGCGCCCCCTGCCAGGTAAGCTGCTCCAGGTAGGAGTCGGCGCTATAGCCGGGGGGCACCCGGGCTAAAGGTAGATGCGGCACCGGGGTAGAAAAATCAAAGATCAGGTCTTTACCTATCTGGGCAGCGTTAGCGACTGCGCCCGGAAAATGCCGATGAATCCGGAGCATCTCAGCTTCGCTACGCAACATGGCATGGCAAGCGGGCAAGTCGTCTTGGATTTTATCGAGAGGACGCGCCAGGCGGGTGGCGGTCATAACGTCTGCCAGGCGCTGACTGGCGGGGTCAGCGCAGCGGGCAGCACTGGTGGCTACCAAGGGTAACTTGGTTTTGCGTGCCAAGTAAGCTAGCTGTGCCGCTAAGCGTTCTTCCCCATCGAAACCGGCTAAGGCGGCCTCTACCGCGATATTTTCTGCCCCAAACAGCTCTTTTAGCTGCTCGAGGAAGCGGGTAGCCGCCGCGATTCCAAAGCGGTAAAGCACGCGGCGGAGCGGCCCGGCGCGGGTTCCGGTTAATACTAGCCACTGTCCTTTTGCCCAGGAGGCTAGCTCACTTAGGTTTTGCCGGTCTGCTTCGCGTTTGCCGGCTGCTAGGTGATGAGCGCTGATTGCCCCGGTTAAAGCGGAATATCCTTGGCTAGAGCGGCAGATAACCGGCAGATGGGTTTCGTCCTCTAAAGTAAATTCGCACCCCGGCAGGAAAGGCAGCTCGGCTTTGCGGGCGGCGGCGCGCGCCTCCATTAACCCGTAAACTCCGTCATAATCGAGTAGCGCCAGGCCGGATATCCCCAGTTTTTTCGCCCCGTGCACCATTTCGCGCGGCGAACACGCCCCGACTGCGAAGGAATATGCCGAATGAGCGTGCAGCTCGATATAGCCACTCATTTTTGCCCTTCCCAGGCATCTAGCCACCAGGAGGATTTGCGGAACACCAGCAGTAAGGTTTCTTGCTCGCCGTAAACCCGCAGAAAGATTCGCGGTCCTAGCCGACTGGGAGCATCCTGGCGCCACCACTGTCCGTTTATCGGCCAGGGGCCTTCGGTTTTCTGCACCTCGATTTTCCGTCCAGCCACCTGCACCCATTTGACCGGGGATTTTATCTGTCCGTCACGTCCGGGCATAATTTTCCGGCCGCGACTATCGATAATTCCCGCCGGTTTGGGATGCATGAACACTATTTCCGGGGCTACCCCGGTAAGCGCTCCGACTCTAGGGCGCGGCCGCTTTTGGCTCCCCCGCTCTTGCCATGGTTTCAGTTCAATCACCGAACGCGGATCATATCCACTGGTTAAATGAGGTACGCGTACCCCGCTTTCACCTAATAAAGAGCTGGCGCTGCAGGCTGCCTGATCGACTTCCTGGGGAGGATCGGCGTTTCGTCCCCAAAGCGGGGTCATTGCCTGGCGGGCATCCACCACCCGTAAGGGGTGGAGTTCTATCTGGCTAACTGCCCCCAGGGCTTCGCTGCCGCTGCCTCCGACTGTAACCGTATCTAACTGGTGTTTTATCCTCTCTACTAGGTCTTTGCTGCTAGCTTCTACCCCCAGGTTCCAGCTGCGGCTAAGCATTTTCCCGTTTTCGCAGCGGCAGATAAACTGCACCTGGCTGCATACCAGTCCGCTCGCGCGTAGGTGGGCATACATTTCCACCACTAATGCCCTAGCGGGCAGTAATAGCTGGATGAGGGAGCTGGCGGGCGGGGTGAAGAATTGGTAGAGACCGGGCGTAGCGGGCGCGGTTTTCACCTTGGCCGCGTCCTCTAGATTTTCCCCACTCGCTAAGTCGTAACTAATCGCCCCCAGAGTGCCGAAACGCCGGATTAATGCTGGGCGTCCCAGGGCGCACATTTGCCCCAAGCTGGTGATTCCCAAATGGGTTAGGCTGTCTGTCATTTTCGTTAGGTACTGGTCGGAGAAATCGAATCCGCTTATTTTTATCCCCGGACGCAAGAAAAACCCCAGGCTACTTAGGGGTTGCGCACCAAGAAACGGCATTACCCCAGGGTCGGCAATCAGCAGCTGTTCGCGGGCAGCTAGGCTCGCCGCTAAAGTACCCCGAGCAATCCCAATCTGCACCGCGAACCCTACCTGCGCTAACTCTTCAGTTAGTTCTGCGACGAGGGCGGATTCTGCGCGGCGCTGACTGCGACTTAAAGCGGCGGTTATCAGCCCTGGGAACCAACACTTGGGGGAATAGAGTTGCTGGGTTGCGCCCTCGATAACTGGTTGAAACGCCAGTTCCGCATCTGCCAGTGAGTAGGGTTTTTCTTTCAGGGAGGGGCAGAGGACGCGCGCTTGCTTTAGCCGCATCTGCGGCCTGATTCCGGCGGCGCGCGCGGGAGCCGTGACTGCCTGCACCCGCCCGCCACTGCATAGCGCCACCGCTTCATCTAGGGGGAGCTTAGCGGCTTGGGCTGGCCAGGCGGGGATATAGAGGGCTAGTAATCTGTCATTCATCGCGCCCTCCTCGCCTTAATCGGGATAGGTAGGAGAAAGAGAAACACCAGAGGCAAACTTAATAACGTCGGTGGCGGGGTTGAACAGTACAGAGAATGCATCAGGCACTCACCTTTATGGCTGAAGCTACCCCAGGGGAACTTGCCGAGTGCCGGGCACTGGCTGCTAGGGAGATAGCGCCTGCCCAGGCCGGAGCAGACAGAATTACGCAGCCGGAGCGGCGTGCCTTCGCAGTTAGAATCCGTTGTTGCTGCGGGCCATAATCTACCATCCCGATAGCCAGGACTGCCGAGCAGGGGACGAAAAGTTGGGCGCACGCCAGGGCGCTGCCCCCGGTATAGGGAATGGTGATTACCCGCCTTAAGTCCAAGCCGATTTGCCAGGCGCGCTGCCAGCCTAGATCGGGAAAATCTAGGAACACTGCCCAGCCGCTCTCCCCCATTTTTTCGGCGGCCATCTCTAGCAGCCCAGCCCCGCCCACTACCTGTTGATAGGCGCTAGCCAGCGGCTTTACCCGGCGAGGACGGTTCGCCAAGACCCGGCGCGCCCTTTCTAGGCGCTGCAATTGAGCCAACTTATCGAACATACGTTCGATTATAGGGAGCCTCCCCTGATTTGTCACCCCTTTTTCCGGGAGTGCTTTTGGGGTAAAAATCCACCTTAAAGAGATGCAGTTAAGTACTTATGCCCCCTAAAAGAGGTCTGCGTGACTTCCGGTCAGTTGTTTGCGAAACTGCGAGGAGTACTTAATGACATAACATGCCATTAGTCATCCTCGCTAAGAGCGGCAGCAAACGCTTCACGGGCGCTTGCGTAGCCGGGAACGCGAGGGTCTTTGGCAATCTGTTCCGCCTCTAACATGGCGGCAATCGTCTCCCTATTGGGGTTGCCTAGTTGAATCTGGAAAGGAATGGCACGCTCGCGGATAGCTTGCCGTACGAAGATATTGAACGCGGTAGAAATATTCATTCCCATCTCGTTAAACAGCTGATCCGCCTCTTTCTTCAAGGCTGCATCCATACGAATACTGATATTTGTTGTAGCCATAAAACACCTTCTTTTAGGTGCATAGTATGGTATTTGCACAAATAAATCAATACTTTTTATGACAGAAGTAGTATTTAGAAATTACAGATAGACCCGGTATCGTCTTAGCCACGAAGACAGCACGCAAGCGCGTGGGACGGAAGGAACCACGGACACTTTCTGGGCAAGAAAATCTACCTTTGAGGGCGTGCGTGAGGCTCGAAATCTGCCCTCTTGGCGCGGGTTTTATACCGCTTAGTTCAGATTACTTGTACTGCCGACATTAAGGCTTTTAACTGTAAGTACCAGATACGCAAACGTCCTGGTTTTGCGCAATATTGCCGGTAAGTGCGAGAGGAAAGGAGTCGGAACGGAATGAAATTCACGCTCACGATTGATCCCACCGTAACCGAAACTATCGTAACGGTAACGGCGCGGGAGGTCGACGCTGAGGTGCAAGCGATCCAAAGGCTCGCCTCCGGTAGCCTAGATAGCTCCTCCTCCCCCGCAGTTGAACGTCCGCTTCGCCGCCTCATCGGGACCAGCGGCAATGATGCCACGGTGTTGGAAGTGCGCGCGATACTCGCGTTCTTTACTAAAAAGAAAGCGGTGTTTGCCCACACCAGAGACGGTGATTGGCGAATTAAAGCCCGAATGTATGAACTCGAAGAATCTCTACCCGCAGGCGATTTCGTACGCATTTCACAATCGGAGATTGTCAATATTGTCGCGATCAAAAAACTTGATCTTTCTTTCTCGGGAACGATCAGTGTGCAGCTAAAAGATGGCTCTCGCTATTACGTTTCCCGCCGGCAACTTCCAGCTTTTAAATCCAAACTCGGAATCTAACCTCCGCAGAAAACCTTTAAATCACACAAAGGATAAAAACCATGAAAACTAAAAAAATAGTTGGTCTCACCCTGGTAGGGGCTTGCATTGGGATTACTATCGGCACCAGTATTGAACTTATTTTTTCTTCTCTTTCCTCCTCTAGCTATTACCCGGGAGTTCCAGAATTCTTAAACAGTTTTGGAAGCGAAAACGTGGCAGTACTAATTGAGCGGCTTATTTACGCAGCCTACGGCATCATTAGCAGCTTCGCGGGGTTGCTTTACCGTAACGAAACCCGACCAATTGCTCTCAATACTGCCCTGCATTTCGGCATCATCCTTATCTGCGGGATTGCTGCTGGTAGCTACCTTAAATGGTGGGGCTCTAGCTTCGATATGCTCGGCGTAATCATCGTAATACTGCTTATCTATCTGCTGATTTGGCTGTTTAATTGGCTAGTGGTTCGCGCTGAAGTCAAAAAGATGAACCAAAAACTACAATAAAATCTCCCTCTGGATTCCCGTTTACTCAAATGGGTAAACGGGAAAATCCAAAGCAGAGAATATGGTTTTAGGCGGTACTAAACCGGGCGGGGCTAGGCGGGGTATTCAATCTAGCGAGAAAACGATTAACGATTCTTAGCGGCTATTTGTTCCATACGTTGAGCCATTTGGTCACGGCGGCGATCAATGCGCTTAGTCATTTCTGCCATCAACTCACGCCAGTTGTCCTTATCATCATTAGGCGAATGTGGCAAAAGAATCGGATTACCTTGTTCGTCTATCCAAGGAGAAAGACACAACGGATCGCCCTCTTCCTGATTTTTCTTAAGCAGCTTTCGAAAAGGCGTAGCCACGTCATATTTTCCATCATCATTTCGAGGTTTATAGAAAAGAGACTCTTTATCTTGGTAATACTTCTTTAAAGTTAAATCCCAGTAATCCTCGGTAGCTCGGTTGTTACGCTTAACATTAAATCCATCTGGCACAATAATCAGATTTGCCGAAGTGTATGCTGAGCGAATAAATTCTTGCACAGTTTTTTCTTCGAACACTTCCCTGAATTCGTCAAAGTGCTTCAAGATTGCATCAAAAGTCTTTTTCGTTGCACTGGAGCCGGCGAAGTTATCTTCGATATCAGGCTTTTGCCACCACTTATTTCCATTCTTATTTTTTCCGTAAACCTCCTGCAGAGCATACTTAAGGGTTGTCCACACCGAACACATCCAATCCCCCTGGACGTATTTAGACGGTCTCCGACTAAATGTGTTACGGCATTCACGAACAGCAATACCTAGACGCTCTCCCCACAGCTCTTTATAAAAATAGCGAGCTCCATCAGAGGAATTAGGATCTTCTACCCCTCCTCCTGCTTTGTGCTCAAGCCACGTGCGGACGTGTTCACTACTCACTTCTTTAGGAAGTTCGGGGTTCAGTAAAAAACAGTCGAGGTCAAAGAAATCGTTCATAACTCGACTTTAATAGTCGGTATACCAATCCGGAAGATGTTTGCACTAATACCTCTGGGAACCACCCGGACTTAGAACCGGCAGGTAGAATCTTAAAACACACCATGCCCGCGGCGGCGGAAAGTTTTTGGAATGGCTAAGTTTTTACCGTCTTTACAGCTAAAGATTTATCCAAGGGTGTAAAAACGATCGAAGAAGTCTTTCTTGCTACCAGGGGCAAATTAACTAACCACACCAAAACCGAAACTACCCAGCGAGGCTTAAAGTGTAAGCGTTCACCAAGCGATATCTTATTTATAGACAGGCACCTATGCACCCATAAGAATCTGCGATAACGCGAGGATGCCGCCCCTGACAAACGGTCTTGGCGAACTAAATTTATCGAAGGAGAAGTACCTTGAACACCGATATTTTTTCAGAGCATGCCGCTCCAAAAGGTGAAGGTATCTCCGCCTCGGATTCCTTGAATGCGGTAGATACCCAGCAAGAAGCAGCCCGTAGCGTTGCCGCTTTTGACGCGCTGTTAACTGAATATCGCGAAATCGCTGATTCGGAACGCAATAAAGGTAACTTGTTCGAGCAGCTAATTCGTTCATATCTGCTCAATGATTCGCAGATGGGGCCGCAGTTCGGTGCAGTATATCTGTGGAGGGACTGGCCTGGTGGTGGCTTGGCTGGAAAACCAGATACCGGGATTGATCTGGTAGCGATTGAGACCGAAGATATGCCTGCCGATGGCTCAGAACCGACAGCTGACACCCCTGCGGTGGCGATTCAATGCAAGTTTTACCGCCAGGGTCACACGATCCAAAAAGGGAATCTCGATTCGTTTCTTTCTGATTCTGGTAAGGAACCGTTTAAGCGTCGCATTTTTGTAGAAACTACTGGCGTGCCTTGGAGCGATAATGCCGAAACAGCTATCGAAGGGCAAAGTAAGCCAGTTACTCGAATCGGGCTTACTGATTTGCGCAATTCGAATATTGACTGGGCTACTTATTCTTTTAATGCCCCTGACGATGCTCCTCAGCATCGGCAACCTAAAATTTTGCGCGACCACCAGGTAAATGCAATAAATGATGTGTTCGAGGGGTTCAAGTCTCACGATAGAGGAACCTTGGTGATGGCCTGCGGTACCGGGAAAACCTTCACCTCGCTAAAAATCGCTGAACAGCTCACCGATGATCTTGACGGAAATGCTCGCATCATGTTTATGGTTCCGTCTTTGTCTCTAATGAGTCAGACTCTCAGCGAATGGGCATCTGAAGTGCAGGTTCCTTTTTCCGCTTGGAGTGTTTGCTCGGACACCAAAGTTAACCGCAAACGTAGGAAACACGAAGACCTGGTGGATATCGCCACCGTTGATTTGAAAACTCCCCCCACTACCGATGCCAAGAAACTTGCAGATTCTCTCTTAAAACACCAAGATGATGAAGGACTGCAAGTAGTGTTCTGTACCTATCAATCGATTGATATCGTGCATCAGGCACAAGAACTCGCGGGAAAGCAATGGCGTGACTTCGATCTGATTATTTGCGATGAAGCACATAGGACCACAGGCGTTACTCTTTCGGGTGAGGACGAGTCTGCTTTTACTCGGGTACACGACAACACTTATTTACGCGCGGAAAAACGGCTTTATATGACTGCTACCCCGCGCATTTTCCAGCCTCGAGTGAAGAACGTAGCGAAAGAAAACGATGCGATTCTTGCTTCGATGGATGATGAATCTCTTTATGGCAAGGTTTTTCATCGACTAGGATTCGGTCAAGCTGTAAGTTTGGGGTTACTCACCGATTATAAAGTGGTAGTCCTGGCTATACCGGAAGATCAGATTACCCAGTTTTTCCAACAAGATCTCCCCGAAGGCGAACTAACGATCCCCGAAGCCGCGAAACTCGTGGGATGTTGGAATGCCCTTTCCAAACGTAAAAATGACCTATTTGATGTGCAATACGGCGAAGATAAATCACCGATGCGCCGAGCTGTGGCTTTTGCCAAAGATATCAAGACCTCGAAACAGGTAACTGCTGAGTTCCCAGAGTTAGTACGCACTCACCTACAAGACCTCAATAACACCGATGAGAGCGATAACCTGGAAGTGCAGTGTAAGCACGTGGATGGTTCCATGAATGCTATCGAGCGTGGCGAAGCACTCGATTGGTTAAAGTCAGAAACCTCAGATGATCATCCAGTTTGCCGCATTCTTACCAATGCTCGCTGCCTTTCTGAGGGAGTAGACGTTCCTACCCTGGATGCGGTACTTTTCCTCAATCCTCGCAGGTCGCAGGTGGATGTAATCCAAGCAGTCGGTAGGGTTATGCGCAAAGCCGAGGGCAAAGAGTTTGGCTATATTATTTTGCCGGTTGCGGTACCGGTTGGCACTGAACCGGAAAAGGCAATGGATGATAATAAGCGCTTTGCGGTTGTCTGGCAGGTGCTACAAGCTATTCGCGCTCATGACGAACGTTTTGATTCCACGATAAACGCCATCGAGTACAACGAAAATCCTCCCGAAAACATCATGGTGGAGGTAGTAAATCTCGCCCAATCAAAAGAGCGTGGCTCTGGTTCTACTACCTACATCGAAGGCACTGAAGTTGGAACTGGTGATGGCATTCCTGCGGATAACGCAGTCAGCGGAGTTCAAGCCATGTTAAACATTCCCAGTTCCGAATGGAAAGATGCGGTTTATTCCAAAATAGTGAAGAAAGTTGGTAACCGGCTTTACTGGGATGACTGGAGCCAAGACATTGCTGATATTGCCAGCCGCTATATTAACCTGATTGATCATCTTCTCGAAGATCCGCTAAATCAAGATTACTTCGCTAAGTTTGTGGAATCTTTGCAAACTACTTTGAATCCGGCTATTGACAATGCCGAGGCGGTGGAGATGCTGGCACAGCATCTGATTACTAAGCCGCTATTTGATGCCATGTTCCCAAATCAGGACTTCACCGCCCAAAACCCGGTTAGCCAGGCGATGCAAGCTATTTTGGATCGCCTAGCTACCAATCAAGTTTTTGAAAATGAGAGGGAACCGCTGGCAAAATTCTATGCCACTATGGCCGAGAAGATTACTAGCATCGATAATCTTGCTGGCAAACAAGAAATCATGCGCACTCTTTACGATCGGTTCTTTTCCAAGGCTTTCCCCGCGATTAAGGATCGCCTGGGGATAGTGTTTACCCCGGTGCCGGTGGTGGATTACATCCTAAAATCGGCGGAGTACGCCATGCAACGACACTTTGGTAAGAGCCTGGGTGATAGTGGAGTATCGATTATTGATCCCTTCTTGGGAACCGGAACTTTCGTAAGTCGCTTGCTGCAATCCGAGATTATTTCCCCTGAACAGCTCGAGCACAAATATCTACACGAAATTTTTGCTAATGAAATCGTACTGCTCAGCTACTATATCGCCAGTATTAATATCGAGCAGGTTTATCACCAGATTCGAGCGGACCGCGGACAAGACCAAGGGTATCTGGAATTTCCGGGCATCACTTTGACCGATACCTTCCAACTACGCGAAGGTGAGGGACAACTTGCTGGTATTGGTGATTTTCAGGCCAATCTGGAGCGCGTTAAGCGGCAGCGGGAAGCTCCCATCCGGGTGGTAGTGATGAATCCACCCTATTCTGCCGGACAAAAGAGTGCGAACGATAATAATCAGAATTTAAAGTATCCCCAATTGGATGCGCGGATAGAAAATACTTATGTGGCTCGTTCTAGCGCCACTAATAAAAATAGCCTCTACGATTCTTACTTCCGGGCTCTGCGCTGGGCAAGTGACCGTGTCGGGGAAGAAGGAATTATCGCCTTTGTATCCAATAGTTCCTTTATTGATGGCAATACCGCTGATGGGGTTCGCCTCAGTTGGGCGGAAGAATTTAGCGATATTTATATATATAACCTGCGAGGTAATGCCCGCACCCAAGGTGAACGCAGACGCCAAGAAGCAGGAAACGTATTTGGAGAAGGATCCCGCACCGGTGTGGCGATTACCCTCCTGGTTAAGAAGAAAGATGCTCTTTCGCGCCCCTGCCGCATTCATTACGCCGAGGTGGGAGACTATCTGGCACGACAGGAAAAATTAGATCTGCTAACGCGAGAAGCTTCCATAGCAGATACCGACTTCGAACTAATTAGCCCTAATGCTCATGGGGATTGGATTAACCAACGCGATGAAAGATACCTGGAGTTCCAGGAAATCGGGGACAAGCGCACCAAGGGCAAAGTTAATACACCTGCGGTTTTCCAACAGTACTCGGGAGGACTTAAGACTAACCGCGATGCTTGGTGCTATAACTTCTCACGCCAGGCCGTGGAATCAAATATGCAACGAATGATTGATAACTACAACCAGGAGGTATCCTGCGGACATACCAGCAAAAATACTATAAATGACAAAACAAAGATTGCTTGGAACCGGCAGTTACTAAAAGACTTAGATAAACAAGCTCAGCACAAATTTGTATCTAACGCCTTAAATCTGTCAATGTATCGTCCTTTCTGTAAACAGTCTGTCTATTTTAAGCAGACGATGAATGACATGATTTATCAGCTACCACAGATTTTCCCCACTCCCAAGCAGCCCAATCTAGGAATATCCATAGATAGCGATGCGATAAAAGAAGGAACAGGTTTCCTAGTTGCGCACATACCTGATTTGCATTTAGTCGGCACTAGTCAAGTATTCCCCCTTTATACCTGGGAGAAAACAGAAAAAACCGGGAATGATAATTCATTATTTGCGTCTACGGGTAACTGGGAAGATCTTGATACGCCGGAGGAATTTTCTGGGAGTTTTGATTTTAATAAGCCCATCAGCTCACAGGTACCGGCAAAAATTAACGGCTACTGCCGCCGAGACAACATTACCGATGCCACGCTTAGCGCCTACCGCCATCATTATCGGGAAGAGGTGATCAGCAAAGAAGATATTTTCTTTTATATCTATGCCCTGCTGCACCATCCGCAGTTCCGGGAACGTTATGAAGCTGATTTGAAGAAGATGCTGCCTCGAATTCCGAAGGTGCAGGATTTTTGGAGCTACGCCAATATCGGGCGGGAACTAGCGGAACTACACGTGAACTATGAAGAAGTCGCCCCCTATCCAGGAGTTACCGCAAAAACCAGTCTGATTGCACCCGATGATGATTGGCAGAAGTATCACCTAAAACAACTGGTCTGGGGGAAGAAGCCCGGTAAACGTTCCAAGGATTACACTACCTTGGTGTATAACGAGTATCTGACGTTCACGGGGATTCCTGAACAAGCTAATGAATACAAGATAGGTGGACGCAGCCCCTTAGAGTGGATGGTGGATCGCTATCGTATCAAGACTGATACCAAGAGTGGCATTGTCAATGACCCCAATGATTATTGTCGTGAAATTAATGATCCTGCCTATATCGCTAAACTAATTCCGGCATTAGTCACGGTATCGATGCGCACCCTAGAGCTAACGCGCGCACTCCCAGAATTCATCATCGATGAAGAACAGTGAGCAAGGATCGGTTAACCAGACGGTAACCCGGCAAGCTTGTAATGAACTGAGATGCTAGTTCTAGATCTGAAAGCTAGTAGATATGAGTACAGAATCCCAAAATAATAGCTTCGATAAGCTTTTGGGGAAGAGATTTGGAAAAGTTCGCCCGCTTGCGACACCTTCGCTTGTTCCGGTGGCTGAATCCTTAGCGAAGCAATTTTCTACCTTGGATACTCTTAAAATAATTTCTCCGCCGTTTAGGGTGGATGGATTATCCGCATTAGTTGAACGGCAGCAAGATTTCCAAAGCTGGGTAAAATTTGTATTTTCCCGGTTGGCTCCACTGCGTGAAGTGAGAACTGCCTCTGATGCGACGGATGTGCAGATATTGGCGAAACCGGGTCGTGTAAACAGGGTTATAAAACATCTAGGCTCGGCACTTGATGAGGCTAAACTCCAGCTATTACTAGAGAAAAGGCCGCAGGGATCTTAGTCCCAGGCAATTGGAATTCGACTTGTTTGATACTGGTTGCGCCGACGCCTCACGTGCTAACACCTTGTCTAAACGCTAAGTACTGTTGTCGGGAGTCCTAGGTGATGCGTATTGAGTTTTTGGTTTCGGTTAGGCTATAGGCTATAGGACGTTTGAGCAGCTGGTTACGGCCAGGACTGCGGAGCCCGCCTCCAAGGCCTACACAGTACAGTTTTTATAGAGCTCGAGGTGGAGAATACGAGTGTGCGAACCGTGTTCACTACCCTGCAACACTGTGCCAGGCAAGAGTACCCTTCCAGGATTGCTGCAGCTTGTTTCAGACATGCCGCTAAAACAGGGGATTTGTCCCTGTGTTGTATGACGTGACTACCTTGTATGTCGAGGCCGAAAAAGAGGACGAGGACAGTGGACCAAATCTGGGGCTACGCATAGTAAGGTACTCCGAAGAACGAAGAGTAGACCCCCAGATAGTAGCCGGTCTGCCGGAAGACCGTAGGGGGTTTCCCACGGAACAATAGCTTCGCACTATCAATCTTTAACTTGAGATAATATCTCCCCTAATCTTTTCTTAATATTTTCGTAGGTCAAAGAGAGCTGACGCTTGGCGTTATCGGTAATAATAGAGGTGTGCCCAATAGCGTCTCTGAGTGGTTTATAAGTGATTGAAGATCGGCTAAGACTAGCACTTTTTTGGTTTTTGGCTTTATCTATTAGGTTTGCTAAATCAGACATATCAAGATAGTATAAATCCCCTTCATCCACTCTAACGGAATAGCTTATATTAGCAGCATTCTTGCTTTCATTCTCTCTCTTTTTCCATTTTTTGGCTTGCCTAATGGCCTCCTGAGAAAGTGGCTTATCGGTATTTTTTATATAAAATCTTAAAAGGTTTTCCGAGATGAAACATTCTGTATATGAAGGGATATTAAATCGTGCTTCGGAAGCAAGAGTTTGTGCCCACTGCTGAACAGTACCCCCCTTTCTAATAAACTTCTCCTTTTCCTGCATATCTTTTATGGTGAGACTAAAAAGTTCCTCTGCTTTTCGCTCTTTCGGTTTTATTTTAAAATTATCTGGATCACCAGTATCTAGCGCCTGTCGTCGATAATCATCCCATTCATTTATCACTTGCTTAAAAATCTTTTTGAACTCAACAAGGAAATTATTGAAAATAGGATCATTAGGAACAATACCTTCACGACTGCTCGTAAAGATATCTTTTCCACTGCCATTATCTAGGTCATCGTAATGAATCTGTCCATAAACGTAATTTTCAACAATCCTAGCTGTAGGAATATGTCTTACAACATCTCGCTCCCTTAGACGACCATTCACAAATAAATCTACTGTAGCCTTCTCGTTCGTGTTAGGAATTTTTAAATTTGAGGGTTTTCTTACAGTAGCAATATATCCACGAATATTAAGTTTTGTTGATACCTCGATTACATTATCTAATTCATTCATCATAGAAAATAATGGATCAGTAAAGTTATTTATCGACCACCGAAACTGAGTATTATTTGCCAATTCCTTTAATTCAGAAATTTCTATCTTTTTACCATTAACAAAAATGTTAAAATCAGAATCATACAAGGAAAATTTAAAATAGAGAGATATAGCTTTTCTAATATACTCAACTGTATTATAAATTCCGTCTGTTATGTTTTCAAAAAAAATCGCTGTACCTTGTTCCTTCTCATCCAAAAGACGATATAGCTTTGCATTAACTTTACTTAAGTGATAATCGCCCGAAACTTCGTCTTCTTTAATTGCTTTATCTAATTCAGAATTATCAATTACCCCGCCGACAACATCGGTTGTTTTAGTCTTAGTAAGTACACTAATTCTTTGTGCACAAGATAATAATGCTAGTTTACCAATACCTTTTCTACCAATAAACCTTCGATTTAATTTTGATTTATATATGCCGGTCTTACGTTTACTATAACCAATCTTTAGAAACTTATTTTGAAAATCTTTTGCCGTCATCCCTAGACCATCATCAACAATTAACATTGTACGGTCCTGCCGGTTGATCTCAATTCGCACGTTATGGGCATCTGCATCCCAAGAATTTGAAATAGCCTCACCAAGAATCGTAATTATATTTCTATAAAGATTCCTACCTAAATGATTCAGAACGCTTAGAGAAATATTAAAACTAAACTCATCCATAGCAACCTCCATTTTCGGTGAACTCTTGATTAATCTGACACGTGGTTCAAAATTGAGTTGCCAATTACCTCGCCCAGCCTGACAGGCACAGCGTTTCCAATATGTCTCGCTATACGGCGAAATGAAAACGGCACTGAAGGATCAATGAAGTCATAATTTTTGGGGAAGGTCTGGAACATAGCACCCTCTCTTAACGACAAAGCTCGATCCTGCGAAGGATGACCAAATCTTCCGGTTCCATAGGAATAAAACTGTGTGGTGATAGTTGGACCAATTTGATTCCACTTCAATCTTCCATATACAGAACCATAAGTTTTTCCTGATTTCTCTTGATGACATTTACAGCGCAAAGCTGCAGGCCAGTCTTTCCACGAGCCACCCGGCCTGGATGCCTGAATTCGTATTAAATTCGTTGCTGAAAGCTTAGATGCTCTGTGTAATGGATCATTATCACAAACCTCGCCAGCTGCAATAGGGGGTAACGCGCCAATAACATCTACTGTTAGTGGAGGGTCTAGAGGTTTTGTTGTCTGTGGTGAACTCAGTGTAATCTTTCTTAGTTTTGATGCCAGTAAGACAAATCTTCTTCTAGTCTGAGATATACCATAATCAGGGCAATAGACAACCCCTTCGTCATGGAAATAGTCATTATCCTCAATTATTTTAATAAACTCATGATAGACGTCTGTTTTCATTAGTTGAGGAACATTTTCCATAGATATAATATCCGGCTTTAGCTCAGAGATTACTCTGCCGAATTCAAGAAGCAGACCATACTTCTCATCCATTGTATTCTCTATACCTAATTTTGAGCGCATTGAGGAAAATGGTTGACATGGAGCACAACCGACCAATACTTTTATTGAGTTTTGATCATACAGCGTTTTAAGTTCTTTTCCATGTAACGTTTTTATGTCTCTTTCGTAAAAATTGACCAAATTATTTTTTTCATACGCAAATTTACAAGTAGGGTCATTATCGTAGCCTGCAACAACAGGAACACCGGCGTCTATTAGACCCCTAGTTAACCCTCCCACGCCACAAAACAAATCTATTGCTTCTACGTTCATCTGCTACCCACCATATTCTTGGGTTTCGGTTACCGAATTTCTTCAATATTACCCCAGCGACCCGTATTTTCAGTTGGTATACCATGTCAAGCTACCCGGGGTGTCCTTGTAGCCCACTTGTTGTCTTTGTAGATTGGCACAATTCTTCTGACACCAAAATTTCGAAGTCTGAAGCGTACTGGGTTTTGTTCCGCTTTTTATACTGGGGTCAATTCGTTGACCCGTGTTTGATTATAGCTGGTGATTATCTCGCTGGGGCTTCTGTATCCGAGTTCCTGGTATAGGCGGTGGTTGTTCCACCAGTGGACCCAGTTCATGGTGGCGAATTCAACCTCGGTCAAAGAAGACCCTGATTGTGAATAGATCAGCTCGCTCTTATATAGGTCGTTGACCGCTTCGGCTAGCGCGTTATCGTAGCTATCTCCCACACTGCCGGTGGAAGGTTTGATTCCCCAGTGAGCGAGTTTGTCGTTATAGATAATACTCGTGTACTGAGAACCGTGATCTGAGTGGTGAACCAAGCCAGACAGGTGCTCTTTAGCGTTCAGGATCGCCTGCTCTAACGCTTCCAGTGGCAATGCCTCTGTTTGCATGGTCAATCTGGTTGCCCAGCCCTCAATCTTCCTGGAGAACACGTCAGTAACGAATGCTGTATAAACAAAACCAGACAGAGTACGCACATACGTGATATCAGCGACCCATAATTCATTGGGTTTGCCAGCTTTAAAACAACGCTTAACCAAATCCGGGCGAGAATCTGGTACTTGAGCGGGTCTGGTTGTTATTGCTGTGCGTCCCCGGCGAACACCAGCAATCCCAGCGATCCTCATGATTCTGGCGACCTGGTCACGAACAATACCAGCCCGCGCGCCTGGCTGCGTGCCACATCTTGCGTATCCCGTAAACCCCGAAATTATGAGCGTGAATAGCTGCCAACTCCCTAGCAAGTTTTCGATCACGAATGCTTCTGACACTTGCTGGTCTGCTCTTGGCTAGCCGGTAGCCGCGAAAGGTAATAAACCCTCCTTCCAGACTCGCACCCAGTACCCGGCAAATCGGCTTGACCCCGAAACGACCCCTATATTCGTCAATATAAGCAACCATCATCGGGCAGGTCGGTTGAGCTGCGCTGCGAAAAAAGCCGAAGCAGTTTTCAAAATCTCATTCGCCCTACGCAGCTCCGCATTCTCACGCTTAAGCCGTTTGATTTCCTCATGCTCTTCACGCGTGAACCCCTGCCGTTCACCCGTGTTCACAAGATGCTGCTCATACCAGCGGCGCAGTGACTCGTTTGCGATCCCCAGCTTCGGCGCGATCTCATTAACCGCCCTCCACTGCGAACACGAACGATCAGCAGCCAACCGATCAGAAAGCAACCGCACCGCACGATCCTTAAACTCCTGAGAATACCTCTTAGACATATCCCTAATCCTCTCAAAAACGAGTAGAAACAAAACCCAGGACGCTTCACCTCGAGATAGGTACTGATAGTGTGCTGAGCTTTATATTTAGCGATGGCTAGATACTTGTGAACAGAAACTAAACTAGTCGGTCGGCTCTACCAGATTTTTTAACGCTTCAGTGACAGTAACTGTGTCATCTGCTGGGATATTCAATTGAAATACTCTCAAATCCAGGTCTTCATAAGACGCAGAGCGTCCACACTTCCCGCACTTCAGATCAGATACTGAAGCTATTAAGGCAAGGTTGAATGCAGAAAAATCATCCAATGGCGGTTGCTCCAATAACAACAGTGCTTCTCCACATGGGCACGCTAAATAAAGCGTTACAAACGGAGTCGCACCGCAATCTGGGCAGGCAATCCCAAGTTTCCCCAGACCACACAGGTTTGCCAGTAACGGGTGAGAACAATTTTGACAGACAGGAGCCCCAAACATTAACCAACCCAACGCGTGCCAAAAATGGCGTTTCCGAAATTTTCTTAGTGTAGATCGCTGAGCCTGTTGCGTTTTCCTGTGTAAAAAGAAAATTTCATTCGCGCGCGCTCTGTCCAAAACGTAGCCCGCCGAGTCTAACTTATAAGGCAACCCTTTTAATATACCTCTTGTCATAGGGTTTGATACGAGCGATAGAACATCCTCTGCTAGTTCGGATAGTCTAACTGTGCCACGTTTACGACGCGCACGAGCAATGCGTGCAGACAGAAATATGATTTGGCTCTCTATCCTTTCGTCTGAGTAATCGCTAATCGGAAGGGCTCGCCTGAGCAGCTGAGAAATACCGGCAGTAAATGCGTCTGCGTCCAGTTCGGGAAATTGCCTCAGAAGCACATCGGAGCTGAACACCCCTTCGTATTTTTCATCGAATTCTTTCTTAATATGGACGGACTCCACGAATGATTTTTCCTGTACAAGACTCCGATATTCTTCGTCACGTTTAATGGCTTCAACGATTTTCCTGTCTACTGCGCCTATAAACGCGAGAAGTGCTAGGTCAGCTTCCTTCATCGCAACGAGTGTTGAAAGCCGTTCCAACTCAGCCGCAAACTCTCCGATGGTCATATTTGTGTTCTTTACTGACACCACCACTCTGCGTTGAGCTCCAGAAAAGCACAAATCTTCATTTTGCTCACAATCCAAGTAAAGATCTGTTTCCCGGTCAAACCCAAGACGTTCAGGTGAATGGAATAGCTCCATTGCAAGCCAAAGAGCAACAGCGTCTTGTTGGTCAACTTTCGAAGCAATAAATCCTCCGCGTGAATGGGGATCTAAATAATCGCTGGGGGACGATGCGAACCACACCTTTTCTAGTTGAGCTATTCAGACAGCCAGCTCATAAGAGCAACAAAATTATATCCAATCGATTGTAAAGTTTCGTAAACCCAACCTACTAGAGTTTTCATAGCACCGTCAGCCACGCTATCAGCTCGGATATTTCTTGAGACCTAAAGCACTCGCGAATAATTTAGCGAGGTTGGAGCGTTTCCGAGTTACCGCGGACGCCAGGGAATCAAACAGGGGCTGGAAGTTAGCAGCCGCCGCCGAGACGTCCTCATCCAATTCTAAAGTTTCCGCATCCAGGGTGTGAACCCCAAAAAACAATAGTTATATGCGCATTACACATATAGCACGCATATAACCATTGATTTTTTGCCCCAATTTTTCTACTATTTATGTCAGAACAGGAGGGGTACAGATGGCTAAAGTTAGTACCAACATCAATCTGGACGCCGATCTCAAGCGCTCCGCGCAGCTCTTACTCAAAGACCTGGGCATGGATCTAACCACTGCGGTCACCATATTCTTGCGGCAAACCGTGCGAGATCAGGCAATCCCGTTCCAAATATCGCGCGACATTCCCAACGCCCAGACTCTTGCTGCCTTGCAGGAATACGAGGATATGAAGGCACACCCCGAAAAGTACCCGCGCTATAACAGCTTCGAAGAAGCAATGAAAGACGTCCTTGCATGAGGCTAAATATTATTCTTTCCAACCGTTTCAAGAAGGACTTGAAACTTGCGAAAAAACGCGGTTTAGATCTGGAACTGCTGAACTCGGTTATCAACCGTCTCGCCCAAAGAAAACCTCTTGCCCCTAAACATCGAGATCACGACCTTGGAGGTAATTTCCGAGGATTTCGCGAATGCCATATAAAACCGGATTGGCTCTTGGTCTATCGTATAGACGGCGAAGACCTCATATTGTTCTTAAACCGAACTGGCTCACACGCCGATCTCTTCGGCATGTAAGTCGAACCGGCAACTTCTATTTGAGATTGGCTAAAGCCCGGGTGGCGATTCCGCTTACACCAGCGCCCTACAAATAATTAACCACTGCAAGCAACCCCAAAGCGGCACTAGCTCCCTATCAAAAAGCCAGGATGGATTTATTGCTCCAGCAGTTCAAGAACCTCGTCTGCCGACAGCATCTCGGGTGTCTCCCGTGCAGATTCCTCCGCAGTTGTGGCAGTATTTTGCACCCCAAGAGCCCACTCATAGGTTTGCGCTGGTGCTTTCCCGCTATTTACTTGTTCGTAGAGCTTAGCAAGCAGATGCGCAGGAAATCTTTGCGCGCCCGATAAACTGGCACGGCGCTGCACATCACTCCAGGTAAGACCGATTTCTTTTAGATGTTTACCTAGGAATTTTTGGGTAACTATTGTTTTCTCGTCCTCGAAAAGAAAATCTGGGGTAGGTAAGTCAAACTTATTGAGCCGATTCACCAAGGCCGCAACTGATACCCCCCAATCCCACAAAAACTTGGCGAACCTTGCCGGTTCAGCTTTGTCCTCTACTAGCCTTTCAACCTGTACTTTCGGCATCAATAAGTCGGCAGCAAAACGATTAGCACCACGTTCCTGCTCTGATATTTCATCGTCCCGCTTAATCGTAGTGTCGTTAGCTATATGCCCGATTTCATGGGCAATCGCAAATACTTGCCTAAACCAGTTATCGGTTCTGGGAACCACAATGACCGGGCGATAATCCAGTATAAGACAGGTTCCGTTACCCTCTAGCCCAATCTGCACCACGTCAATGTGTAGATACTCTTCGATTTGGGAAGAAAAATCAATCTTAATTCTATCCCCAAGCATCTCCCAGACTTCTTCCGGAGTTTTCCCTTGCAAATCACTCATCTATATGCCTGCTTATAGACCAACGCAACAGAACGGAAAATATCTAAATCAGCCGGGTTAAAGTGGTATTTTTTGGCTTTCCCATCCCAATCATGACGAGCAGCCACTTCTTTTTTGGATACCCAATAAGGGTCAGAGCCGGTAATTAACCAATCTAAAGAAACGTCCAAAATAGTCGCGATTTCGGCAATCTCGCCAGCGCTAACTTTGCGGCTACCGCTAATCACCCGGCTTAGTCTAGCCTGATCCCAACCCAGCTTCTCCGCTAATTGCTTTTGACTTAGACCGCTATCCTTGCAAGCGCTTCCAATCCGCTCTCCGATATTTTTCATCTCTGACACCTCCTATAACCCCAGCATAAACGAAGATTAATGAAAACAGAAGGTAAATTTGTGAAAATCACAATTTAAACGGGAAAATTGACCAGGCCACCGAAGAGGCGACTAAAAGCCCTTGCCACTGCCGGTTTTCAAATCCCGGAGACAGATCCTTGGAGATGTTTTGAGGGGACGCTTGGCGGCTTTTGCGCTGGTTTGAGGGGTTTTGGGGGTGCGCGATTATTTACGCGGTCGCGCTGTATGACGTGATCCTTTACGTTTTGTCGATCCTTTAAACTTTTTTGCTCTGTGCGTGCGGGTTAGCCTGCCGATTTGCGTGGGATTATCTGCCTGGTCTGGGGTGGTTTCTTCATCGCGTTTTTTACGGTTTTTTCGCGAATACTTTTACCTGCATGAAGTCTATCGGCGATAATGATTCGTTCTTGCAGGCCTAGATAGTACGGTCCAGCATTTCCAGGGGTCTGCATTTTTGCACAGTACCAGGCAACGCTAGCCTTTTCGTTACGCCCGCTAGAGCGAGTACGCCCATTACACCATACTTTCCCGGTACGTTTGGAAATACCCACTACTTTGGCTGCTTGCGTAAAATTCAGCCCCTGACGCAAAAGCTCTACATAATGCTCACGCCGAGCAGCACACATCTTTCAACGAGACGGGTAAACAACACCCGCATACTCATACAACACCGTCGAAACATCCTTTCAAACTCGGTGTTGCAACCACCATTAGAACCTAAGTAGCACGAGTACCGGACGGCAAATTTCCTTGATACCATAGTTATGGAATTTTCACCATATTTAGGAGGGATAATGAAGAATTGGTTGCGAGCCACGGCTGCTCTCGCAGGCGTGGCAGCACTGACACTGGGGGGCGCTGTTTCCGCTGTAGCAGCAAACAGTGTTGACGACGGCAGCACTGTCAAGACCTTCGATGTTACTTGGAGCGACAAAGTCAAACGGTACGATCCGAAACTTGAAGGCACCGAAGTTAACGTCCTTCTATACTGTCCGGTCTACGAATTCAAAAATGGTAAGAAAACGGGTTCCCGGCTTGGCTACGAGTGGCCAAGGCTCACACTAACCGTTGGCAAAGATGAGCAGATTCCACTCGACGTGAATCTCAAGAACCCCAAGTACAAGGATGTTGACAAGATCGGCGTTACGGACTGCTACCAATATCGCTTAGGGAAGCACGGACCCAGCCAGTTCTCTTTTGGAACTGGATACAGTAATGGCGTGAAACAACTGGCTATGTACCAGCAGGCCAATACCGATTTCAAGTTTGAGTTGGTTAAAGGCGAGTGGGATGGGGAAACCTATCTAGGTGAGGTTCCCGCCGGCAAGGCACCCACAATCACAATTGGGGTATCGCAACATAAGGCCGGAGATGCAGTTACAGAAGACGGCGAAAAAGTTTACAAGCCCCTTATCACCAAGGGCGGCGACCCGGCGGCAAACAAGTATGTTTTCGCCGATGGGGATTCTCGTAGGCCCTCTGCCGATAACGTAGGCGCTCAAGATAGTCCAATTACTCGCGCTTCAATTGGCAATAGCCTGGACATCTTCTCTGGATACACAGGTCGTTACAAGTGGTACCAGTTGACCGCCTCGATTGACGATCCTGAACAAGCTAAGCTCTTCCGCATTGAAAGCGTTGAAGGTAATGACCTTGAGGGCTGGACTGTAAAGGTAAGCTCGGCTGTCCGCAAGATTACCCCCGAGGCTCCGACCGTTGCAGATTCCGATAAATGCGGAGTTGCTGGCACGGTCCAGGTTCCTGAATCCAAGTACTTTGACTATGAAGTTGTGACCGAGGGAACCACTGCCTCGGTAGCGGCGCTACTGAAACAGGATTTCAAGGACAAGTTCGTGGTTGAGGGTGACACAAAATGGGAGCTCAGCGTCGCTTCTAAGCCGTGCACGATAGCTCCAGCTGAACAGTTGGCAACTCCGGTGGCTCCTAAGCTGATCAATCCTTCCGCTGATGATCCGGCTTCTTGCACCACCAAACCTTACGTGACGATTCAGAAGACCGAGGGCGTTTCCTACACCGTTACTGCCAACGGTGTTGAGCTGAAGGCTAACCAGGACGGCAAGTACATCTACCCGTACAACTCGAAAGTAGAAGTTAAGGCCTCCGCATTGGACGGTTACTTCTTTGCTGAAGACGCGGTAACTGAGTGGACCTGGGACAGCCAAGATACTGCAATGGCTCCAGCCTGTAAGCCGGCTCAGCCTAATAACAAGCAAGCTTCTCAGCCTATGAAGAAGCTGGCTTCAACTGGTGCTGAGGTCGCTTCCCTACTCGGCATCTCCGCTCTACTGCTCCTGGTAGGCGGTGCGCTAACCGCCCGCAGGTTCCAGTAACCACCTAGCAACCTGCATTTTGCCTCCCGGCATTAGCCGGGAGGCAAAATGTTTTTATACGACTTTACGTTCCTCATCTAAAGCTTAACTAGCACCACCGCAACTGCGTTATCAGCTCAGATGCCTGTTCCGGGCTGGACGTCAGCCACTAACGCCTAACGAATCTGGCGCGCATCCTAGCTACCGCCACCCGGAGTATGCCCCTTATTTTTTGCAAGCCGCTCAACGCTTCTCTGCGTAGCACCTGGTCAAACTATCCGAGGGTGTGGAAGCGATCAAAGAAAGTTTTCAGCTTTTCTATTACCCGATTCTTGCGTGCAATCCGGCTATCAGCACCCGTAGCGAACAGGGATCCTCGCGGCAAAATCTGGTCAATATCGGATCCGGAGGTTTCCAGATGTCCCCGCCTAAACATGGCGTTAATGAACCGCTCGGTTTCAGGTTGTTTCAGATTTTCTTCCTTGACAATTCCTGCAAGCTCGATAGCTTTTTGATCAGTTAGGAAAGCTTTCCACTCTTCATCAATCTCACCGCTAGTGGCAGAAACCGAATCCACGAACCGTTCAATCAGATCCAGCTTATTCTGGAAGGTAGGACTGGACTTAACTGCGCGGCGAATATCTTCCCGCACTTCCTGGCGGCTCTGCTCAGCGTGCTGGTCACGGTATTTTTCTACCAGCATCAAAATGTAGTCAACATTTACTTCGACCTGTTTTATCAACTCGATTTCAAAGGTCAAATCATCATTGATCCGTTTACGTTCCCCCTCAGATTCGGCACGCCGCTGCCGGTAAAGCTCAATATATTCTGACTGATAGTCTTGTAGGTCACGCGGGCTGAGCGGATCTTTTTCCTCAAATTCATCGAAAGCAGACAGAATATTTCGTAGCCGCAACAGTTCCCCGAAAGTTTTTATAAACAGGTCTTGCTCGGCCTCCCCAATAATTAGCTCACCCGGCTCCCAGCGCGACAACTGGTCAAGTTTTTCCAAATAGGCATCAAAATAAACCCCGAAAGGCTTAAGTACCGTAATCCCCTCGGCTTCTTTATTACCGAAGAGGGCGATAGCCTCGGACGTTTCTTTCTCCAAGTTCCTAAAGGAAACAATATTTCCGTAGGTTTTCACCGAGTTCAAAATGCGGTTAGTACGCGAATATGCCTGCAGCAGGCCATGGTGATGCATATGTTTATCTACCCACAACGTGTTGAGGGTTTTCGCATCAAAACCGGTTAGGAACATGTTGACTACCAGCAGCATGTCTAGCTGGCGGTTACGCATCTTCTCGGATACGTCCTCGTAGTAGGCACCAAAACTATCTGCCGAGGTATCGAAACTGCTCCCGAACATTTGGTTATAGTCTCCAATCGCAGTCTCTAAAAATTCACGATCAGGGAGTTCTAAAGCCCCGGTATCGAAATCTTCTTCCGGCAGCAGCCCGTCGCTATAGTCATCCGAGTTCGGGGCATAGGTGAAAATAGTGGCGATTTTGAGGCGTTTATCGGCAGCAAGCTCGCTTTGCTGGCGCGCAAACTCTACATAGTAGGCTTTAGCGGCTTTAACCGAGGCAGCGGCAAAAATAGAGTTAAACCCCCGCACCCGTTTACCTTTCAAGGAATAGTAAGAGTTCCGTTTAGTTTTTTGATCAAAATGAGCCAGCACATAGGCGACCACTTCCCGAATCCTGCGCGGATCCAGCAAAGCCTCCTCGGTAGCAATCGCGAGTACTTCCTCTTCCCTAATCCCCTCCCGAGGTTTAAGGGTGTTCACATAGTCAATACGAAACGGCAACACATTTTGGTCGCTGATCGCATCGGTAATGGTGTAAGAATGCAGGCGGTCACCAAAAACCTGCGCAGTCGTGCGGATCGCCAGCGAAGAACCCGTAGCCTTATTTTCATTAAATAAGGGCGTGCCGGTGAAACCAAACAGGTGATAGTTACGAAATGCCCGCTTTATCGTCTGATGCATATCCCCAAACTGGCTGCGGTGACATTCATCGAAAATAATAACAATATGGCTGTCATAGATTTTGTGTTGGGCATTGGCACGCACAAAATTGGAAAGCTTTTGGATAGTGGTAATCACGATTTTGGCTTTATCGTTCGCTAGCTGCGCGGCAAGCTGCCGGGTAGACCGATTAGAGTTAACCGCTCCTTTTTGGAAAGCCTCATATTCTTTCTTGGTTTGATGATCCAGGTCTTTACGGTCAACCACAAACAGAACCTTATCCACCCCCTCCACCTGGGTAACCAGCTGCGCGGTCTTAAAACTAGTCAGGGTTTTCCCGCTGCCGGTAGTGTGCCAAATATAGCCACCGGCCTCAATAGTGCCCAGCTTCTTATAATTGGTAGCGATCTGTACCCGGTTAATAATCCGTTCTGCCGCCACAATCTGATAGGGACGAAGCACCATCAGGTTCTTCTCGGTAGTAAACACACAATATTTCGTGATCACATTGAGTAAAGTGCGCCCGGACAGGAAAGTCTTTGCAAAATCCATTAGCTCCGTAATGTGACGGTTGCGCGCATCAGTCCACCAAGAAGTGAACTCGAAACTGGCCGCACTCCCCCGCTTACCTGACCTCGCCTGCTCTTCCACATGCTGCTTTCTGGTAGTGTTCGCATAATATTTCGTGTAAGTCCCATTCGAGATAATAAACAGTTGCACATACTCGAATAACCCGTTACCAGCCCAAAAACTGTCCCGTTGATAGCGGTTAATCTGGTTAAAAGCTTCCCGCAGCTGCACTCCCCGCCGTTTTAGTTCAATATGCACCAGCGGAAACCCGTTTACCAGGATAGTTACGTCGTAACGGTTATGGTGGGTGCCCTCGGTTTCATATTGGTTAATCACCTGCAGACGGTTGCGGTGAATATTAACCTTATCAAGCAGGTGAATATTCTTTTGAGTGCCATCATCCCGCTCTAAAACCAGAGCCGCGGGGCTAGCCTGGATAATCGCGGTTTTTTCTTCAATCCCCCGGGAAGGATTAGCCAATTCCGTTTTAAAAAAACGCTCCCACTCGCGTTCACTAAAAGAAACCTCGTTTAAGGCTTCCAGGCTGCGGCGCAAATTATTTTCGAGGGCGAAGGCATCTTTTATCGGTAAATACTCGTATTGTTGCCGCTGGAGTTGTTCGATTAACGCTTTTTCGAGGGCGGCTTCGCTTTGATAGGCCTTTTCTTTACGTTCTTCCGGCTCGTAGGTGGCGACTACCGTAGCATCTTCACTGGTGGCAATCGGTAAATAGGTGTTCATGAAGTCTCCTGGAAACAACTGGAGTTGGCAACTGTTTCTATCTTAGTGGCGCTGGAGCTTTAAATTTGTGCTACCTAGCCGAAGCTTTTTTGGTAGCCCAAGGTTTCTAGTAGCTCCGCGCGAGGTAATAGTTGTTATTCCCTGCCAAGCCTTACTATCGGGCTACCTGTTACGGGTCTGGCTCGGTAAAAGCACTCCGGGGACCCCGTGACCTGCTGCGCAGGTCAAGCCCCTCTCATATCTTTTACCGGCCGCGACCCGAATCACGCAGTTACGCACAGGGGAAAAGTTGTCCCACCTGACAGGCACGGGTGAGAGATTTTTCCTCCCGCCTAAGAGTTCGGATAAAAATCACGCGCGGGGCAAAAGTTTTTCCTCCTGCCCAAAATCTAAAAAGACCTTGTCTTTTTAGATTTACGCCCACCTAGCCTGCTCGGATAAAACTTTTTCCCCGCGCTGTTGGCTATTTTCCCCGCGCGTTGGGCGTAAATCTCGCAGTTACTTTGCGGGAGTGAAGGTTAGGAGCCGGTCGCGGTAATACTCATACTGCTTACGCCGAGCCGCAATCTCAGCGGGTAAACCAGAAGAAAGATCGTTCACTAAAGCATCAAACTTGTCCAGAATGGCAACAATGCGTTCCTGTTCCGCCAAAGGAGGCACGGGGATTTCATATTGCTTAATAATCGACGCGTTGATATTGGATTGCGAACCTCGCCCCAGAGATTTCAACTGCTCGTAATTGTTTGAAACTACGTGAAAGACATATCGATAGTTAGCTACCGCTGAATTAATTTCTAAATTACAACAAGCCTGATTCGTGGTCAAAGGAATTTTAGCTACGGCTGCTTTAGCAGCGGTCGCCCCATACATAGCTATCACTATAGAATTCTCTTTGACCCAGCTAGCCGAGGAATTCTTCAATCCAAGTTCAGTAATTGTCGCAGACGTTTCAAATATTTCATTAAAGTTAACGTCCTGTGTACGCAACCAAGGGATGCTTCCACCGAAATAACCAGGAACATTACGTTTCGGAGTACCCCCAGAAGAAACCTTTGCACAAACATCATTTAGGGGCAATAGTCTAACTACGCCCCCCCCCCACGCGGCTATTTAGGTTCTCGAAATTGAGAAGCGAGTCGCGGTAGTACTCGTACTGCTTGCGACGAGCTTCTAGCTCCGCTTCTAGCTTGGTGAAAGAATCTAGAATCCGTACAATTTCATCTTGCACTTCCAGCGGCGGCACCGGAATCTTTATTTTCGACATTCCAGTTTCGGAAATAGATCTTACTTTTACCCCAGTGATATGACGTCTCTTTTGTTTTTGGAATGAATGAGAAGAAAGAAAATATGAAACATATTTAGGATTCAATGCAGAACTATAGATTAAAGTGTGATTACTGACCGCCACTTTCTCATTACCGATCCAAGCTACGCTTTTCGCAAGATCTTCATCATTTTCACTGGTATCTGCAATAATCACGTCGCCAGGGGATGCTATTCTGGAAGAATCAAAAACTTCTGGGGATACAAAAGACAAGGTCTCACCAGTATAAAGACTGTAGCGAGTATAAATCTGTCCGTAATGGATGCAAGGTTTTCCGCTGCTTAAAAGGTGTTTCTTTTGCGGGCCTCCGCCACGCATAAACGTACCCAAGTCACCGAGAGTTTTATACTCCACCCCGGTGGGACAGTACTTCGCAATTAGGTCTTCTATGCGGCTCATGCGTTTGCGTCCTTGCTTTTGCTTTGCTCCGCCTTCATAGACAACCGGAACCTCCTAATATTTTAACTGCCCTCATTTTATAAAGTCAGCACCGAAAGTGAGGGCATTACTCTCCGTAAGTAGTGCCTATTACTCTCTATCAGGTGGCATCTAAGAACTTGCAACTAGGACATTGCCGTAGGAGCTACCTGATCTTGATTATTATCAAAAGAATTTTGCTTATCAAAGATAGGTTAAATAGGAAGTATCACCGCCATAGTTCGAGTTCGCGCCAGTTACTTGGAGCCCCCAATCTTTCAAATGGAACTAGATCGTTATTTGGGAAGCTATCAACAACCAAGTTAAGACGATTGGTTCTTGGTAATTGCAATTCGTCTTGAAGATAATGAATCAATGTAAGTTGAGCAAAAACCCTGTTAGTACAGTTAGCAATGGCTGAAAGACGCAAATCTTGAGATAGTTTCGGTTTAATATCGAAAGTTCGATTAAACACTCGCGCATGATGCGCTACATAGTTACGAAGGATATTCAGGCATTTTAACCAGGACTCAAGCTGAGGGGCACGCAAATTACATACTTGTGCTATCTCGTTGCGTGCCTGTAACGGTGACATTCGGTATAGGTGGGATAGCATCCCCCAGTCCATGATTTCGACAGCTACCCAAACCGGAAGGATACCGTCATATTGCTTGCGATGATGTCGAACAAATCCTTCTCTCGAAGCTTCCAACGCAGAGTCATACTTCGTTGCCCACACCTGGTATTCACTATTTTTCCCACGACCTTTACGTTGTTTCGCGGCTGCCCCAAGCTTATCTGGGCTTAAATGAATGAGAGGATCGATTTTCCCTAAGTGATATCCAATTAAAGCTCTCATCGCTAACTCAATTTGAACAAGATCAGCGAAAATAGCCTGGCGAAGCGATTCATCAAAATCATAAAGAGCAACTGCTAATTCAAAGGAAGCACCCGGTCTAAATGCATTTAAACTATTTTTCGTCACTGGGTCTACCTGTCGCATTGAATACCAATATCCAGATAAGCGATAGTAATTCAGAGTAGATAGTTTTTCTTCTGCCTGCCGAGGGTTAGAAATATGCATACCTCGAGAAATCAATAACTCAACCTGTTCAGTATGCGAAAGAAAAGGTTTAATCCGTGCCATTAATACCTCCGCCGGATTTTAAAAGGACCGGCCCTGGACTTCCCACCGAGGCGGAAAGCGGAACCGGTCGTGTTAATTTCAAAATACCGAAAATGTCAAAGCATGTCAACGGATGTCAAAGCATGTCAATCGGTGTCCTAGCTTTTCAAGATTCACGCTTATCTATGGATGCGCCCTCTAGGTCGGCGACGATGGCGTCGATGGCTTCCCGTAACTTGGCTTGGCGCTCTACGATGCCGGCAATGTCTTTATTGAGCTGGTGAATATCAATCTTTTCCCGAGTGTCCTCGGGTTCTACGTAACTGGATACGGAAAGGTTGTAGTCGGCCTCGGCAATATCTTCTATCGAAACCAGCTGCGCGAAATGCTCCTGATTCTCCCGTTTCCCGTAAGCCTCAAGAATCTGATCACGGAAAGGCTCGGTAATCTGGTTTTTAGTACCCGAGCGTTCAAATAGCTCCGAAGCATCAATGAACAGTACGTTCGAATCTTTCTTCGACTTCTTTAACACCAGTACGCAGGTACCGATAGAAGTACCAAAGAACAAATCCACCGGCAACTGGATAACCGCATCCACATAGTTGCCATCCACCAGGTATTTGCGGATCTTCTTTTCCGCTCCCCCGCGATACAGCACCCCGGGGAACTGGACAATCGCCGCGGTGCCGTCAACAGCCAGCCAAGACAGGATATGCATCGTAAACGCCAGATCCGCCTTGCCCTTAGGTGCCAATACCCCGGCAGGCGAAAAGCGCTCGTCATTCATCAAGGTCGGCGAATCCGCCCCTATCCATTTCGTGGAATAGGGCGGGTTAGAAACGATCGCTTCGAAAGGTTCATCATCCCAATGTGCCGGCTGAGTGAGCGTATCCCCCAGGGCGATATCGAACTTAGAAAAGTTCACTCCATGCAAAAACATATTGATCCGGCACAGGTTATAGGTGGTCAGATTGATTTCTTGTCCGAAGAAACCTTCTTCCACGTTTTCGCGCCCTAAAACCTTCGCAAACTTCAACAGTAGGGAGCCAGAACCGCACGCTGGGTCATAAACCCTGCCCACCCGAGTTTTGCCGAGCACCGTTAGCCGGGCTATCAGTTCCGAAACATCTTGGGGAGTGAAGAATTCGCCTCCAGATTTTCCGGCCGACGAGGCATACATGGTCATCAAATATTCGTAGGCATCACCGAAAGTATCAATATCGGCATCCTGATAGTTACCCAGTTCCAGGTCAGCGATAGCATCAAGCAGTTTCACCAGCTTGGCGTTTCGCTCCGCAATCGAGTTCCCCAAACGAGGACTATTGGTATTCACGTCATCAAACAGCCCTTTAAGGTCATCTTCCGAACTAGAGCCGATAGCCGAAGCCTCAATATCGGCAAATACTGCCGCTAAGGTTTCGTTTAGGTTTTGGTCACGAGGCGCGGCTCGGCGCACGTTTTGGAACAACTCTGAGGGCGGAATAAAGAACCCCAGCGTGTTCACCATATATTCCCGAGCGGTTTCTGCCTGTTCATCACCTATTTGGGCGTAGTTGAAATCTGTCTCCCCGCCCTCGGCCTGTATCTTATTTACCCAGTTGGTGATGTGTTCGGAAATGAAACGGTAAAACAGCATTCCCAACACGTAGGCTTTGAAATCCCAACCATCTACGCTGCCGCGCAAATCATTGGCCACTCGCCAAATCGTCCGATGTAGATTAGCGCGCTGATCTGATGCCGCCACTAGAACCTCCTAGGTACAGAACTAGGTAATAGTCTAGCGAGACTGGCAGGTATCCTAGTTACCGCCACGCATAGATTTCACGCCCTGTAGTTTCTCCGATTATCACTAATAGCAAAACTGAACGACTGTTGTAACGACAAAGGCATTAATGGATTTATGCACGTACCCGGGTATATCTCTGGCTATAAATGACGCCCATCCAGCGTTTATCAACGCGATACCTATTGAGTTAAATAATTAAAGCTTCTAGTCTAGGGGTTTACTCTACCAGCCTTACCTCCACGGGAACTAGGAGATCCCCCGTGAGTATCACACTAAAACTTTAGGAAGGAATGATCGATGGACTCCTTGAGTAAGCCAAGCGGACGGAAGCGACTTTCGCGTTCTTCCATTGCGGCTTTATCAGCTCTGGCATTAGCGGCAGGCGCCTTAGTGACCGCACCAAGCTTCATGTCACCTCAATCCGCTACTGCGGCAGAGCTCTCCGGCGGTATCCGGGATAAATCTGGCGCGGTCGAGAAGGCAGATCAAAAAGCTTCAGATCTGCCTGCCGGCTCTTGTGTTGTTGAAAGCGGCGACCCGGACGGCAGCCAGGCTGGCTTTACCTGGGGAACTTTGGAGCCAAGTGCTACCAGCCCCTCTAAAACCGCTTGGGGAATAGGTATTTCATTCGATAACTCAAAAGATCGCACGTTCGTCGATTGGAGCTTTACTAATTCGGGTCGCCTCGGTGCGTATTTGAATACGGCACCGGTGTCCTCCATGGATATTGGTCAGGCGCTTGCCAATGATAAGGCAGTGGTTACCCACAAAGCCGATGAAAACATTGATATTACCGGAAGGGGGGCTCAAAGGAACATCAATCTTTTGGCGAACCTGACGGAAGACAAGGTTGGGCAGTACGCGCAGGCCAGTTCCGCAAACCCGGTGCGCTACGCATGGAAGAGTGACTACACGCAGGAAAATCCCAGCCTCCACGCGACGCAAGGTAGCAGCGCTCTTTTCTCCGCTGTGGTTAACCCCTGGCCGAGCGAGAACATTGAATGTAACCCCATCACTGTGTCCTGGGAGAACTTCCAAAAGCACGTTATCGTCCCGGGTGAGGAAACCAAGGTCGGCACGATCAATGTGCCAGCGGTGGCAAACGGCGGCAAGGACGATTCGCTGTCCCGCATGGTGGTAGAGGCCTACGATGGTAACGGTAAGTTCATTGGTACCACGGATCCGGCAGCCTCTGGCGGTGAAAAGATGCTGCGTATCGACGACAGCGGCGATATCTATTTCACCTGGCCGAAGTACCGCGGCACGAACCTGGCGGATGACAAGAACGTGAACTTCTCCGTTCTGGCAAAGCCGCGTACCGTGGATCAGCTTCAGGCTGCCGGTGGAAACAACGATCCGTATGGCGAGCCCAAGACGTTCGAAAGCTCCAACTCGCTGGATCGCTATAGCACGGCAAATGTCATCGACTCCAAGGCGTTCTCCCTGGATGACACTGAGTATCACAACCCGCAGTACGACAAGACCGATGCCTCGATCATCTCGGGTGTCGATAGCGAAACCGGCCCCTTGGCTACTGAACCACAGAAGGTTGTATTCACCCAGACTCCTGATCTGATTAAGGAACTGGAAAAGAAGAAGGCCGATGGCGGTTTCGAGGCTACGGTCAGACTAGACGATAAATACGTCTACGAGGGCTGGACCGTTGAGATGGACGATGACTACAACGTCACCGTGACTGCCCCAGAGAATCCGAAGCCGGGCACTTTTGCCCGCCCGAAGATTACGGTGGAGTACTCGAACGGTTCTACGGACGTTTTGGAACTGCTAGTGGTAGTGGACCCGAACCACACGCAAGTCACGGATCTGGTGCGCCCGGGATTGTCTAAAGGCAAAGTGAATGAGGAAATATCTGCACAGATCCTTACTAAGTCGATTATGAAGGGGCACTCTCCTGTCCATCCGGCAAAGTTCGAGATTGACCCGGATAGTGTTCCGGAAGGCTGGACCGTCACGGTTGACAATACCGGCAAGGTCACTGCCAAGGCAGACGATAGTGTTGCCCCAGGTACCATTATCACTCCGAAAGTGAAGGCTACCTACCCGGATCAGACCACCGATGAAATCGAGGTTCAGTTCCAGGCCTTCGCGGAAATAAAGATCCCTGATTACGACACGGTGACCGGTAAGCCAAAGACAACGGTCAGCTTACTGCCCACCATCCCCGAGCGTGGCCTTAGCGGTAACACCACTGACGAAGCTCCAGATCGCTACACCTTTGAGAATGGTCAAACCGAGACTGTTCTAAAAGATAAAGACGGTAATGAGTGGAAAGTTTCCATCGACGAGAACACAGGTGAAATCACCACTACCATCCCAAGTGATGCGGAGGAAGGCGATCAGCTGGATGTTCCGGTTATGGCTCACTACAAGAATGGAAATAAGTTCAAGCCACAAAAGGTGACCGGCACGGTCGTTGTTATTAAGGGTGACCTGAAGGCGGAATATAACGTCCAGGTGACTGGCCCGGACCAGGCGGTAAAGCACCAGGTTGAGGGCGCTCCCAAAGGCTCCACATACTCCTTTGGGAAGAACGCGGATGGCTCGCCGATTACCGAGCAAGAAGTTGATGGCTGGAAGTACCAGATTGACCCGAACACCGGTGAGGTCACCGCTACCCCACCGGCAGATGCCAAGCCAGGTGATAAGAAGACTATTACAGTCACCGTGGATGCTCCAGGAGACTTGACCACCGACACCCCGGTCACCACCGTGGTGAAGTTAATGAACAATTGGGAGGCCAACCCGGTAATTCCGCCAAAGACGGTATACCCCGGCGACACTGTGACATCGCCATTGGCAATCGAAAAGCCAAAGGATATTGAGGTTGCCAAGGACAAGCCGTATGAGATTGCTCCGCTGCCGGATTACGTCGAAGCGACCGGCGAAACGAATAAGTTTGGCAACCCGACCTACACGTTGAAAACCGATCACGGCGACTGGATCGTCAGCTTAGATGACAAGGGCAACGTGATCTCCACTGCGCCGGAGACTGCGAAACCAGGCGATAAGATCGAGGTTCCCGTAACCGTGACCTACGAGGACGGTTCTAAGGACATCACCTCCGCTGTCGTGAACGTTGTTAAGGTTCCGGAGCGCGAGATTCCGTTTAAGGTCGAGTACAAGTACGACGACACCATTCCTGCTGGCAAGTACAAGGTTGAAACCGAGGGGCAACCGGGCGCGGAAACCATGAACGCAGATGGTACCTGGACCCGTATCTTGGATCCTGTTAACGAGGTTGTAGTGGTCGGCACCAAGCCGGCTGAGAGCGCCAAGGACGTGACCTGGACGGTTCCGATCCCGTATCCAACCGAGGTTCGCGAAAACTCGAAGCTGGCTCCTGGTGAGACAAGGGTTGTCCAGGAAGGTGAGAACGGCGAGAAGACTTACACGGCGAAGTTCACCGCTCAGGGTGACAAAGCCGAGGTAGCTGAGGCGGAAACCACTAAGGAACCGAAGAAACGTATTATTGAATACGGTCCGCGCTTGGGTGCTGACGAGTTGGTGACCAAGGTTGAAAAGCCCGTTCCGTTCGAAACCGAGATCGTCTTTGATGACACCCTAGAAAAGGGTAAGCAGGTTGTAGACCAGACCGGTGAGCTGGGCACTGACGTTGTGACTTCGACCCAGAAGATCAAGGACGGCAAGCCAGACGGCGACCCGACCGTGACCACTGAGCGCACCAAGGAGCCGGTCAAGCAGATCATCCGCGTGGGCACCAAGTGCCCGCCTGCTGCTGAAACGGTTGAGTGGATCGAAAAGACCCCGTTCAAGGTCGAGGTGCGTGTCAACCCTGATCTGAAACCTGGTGAAACGAAAGTCATCCAGGAAGGCAAACAGGGCGAGATCAAGCACACCGTCACGGTGAAGAATGAAAACGGGCAGGTCTCCAAAGAGGAATCCTCCGAGAAGATCAGCGATCCGGTTGACCACATCGTGGAAGTTGGCCCGAACAAGACTCAAACCGAGCTGACGGATACACACAAGGAACAGATTCCGTACGACACGATTATCGAGTACGACCCGAACCTAGAAGCTGGCAAGATGGTTGAGGATCAACCTGGTGAACTCGGTGAAAAAGAAATCACCAAGACCTGGCAGCTAGAGAATGGCGAGCCAGTGGGCGATCCGGAATCTTCTGAAAAGATCATCAAGGAACCGCAGGCGCGCAAACTCCGCGTAGGTACGAAGTGTGCCTGCGAGGTTCCGACGGAGCCTTCTGAGCCTTCTGAGCCGGCGGAGCCGGACGAACCAACGGATAAACCGTCTAACAAGCCAGTTGAGCCGGTGAAGCCGGGGCATAATCCATCCAATAACCCCAGCAAACCAGGTAAGACTAAGCAAGTCCGAAAAGGTTCTTATAAGTCAAAGAATCCCACCTATGCTAGGAGCTCTGCAGACTCGCTAGCGCGAACTGGCGCCGATGTGGCGAATACCGCATACGTGGGTATGGGGATGATCGGTGCCGGATTGGTACTGGCCGTTGCCAGACGTCGGAGCCGTCGTGACTAACGGTTTAGGCTGAGCGGGGGCTCCTGCCCCGTCCAGACAACCCAAAGCAAGGGGCTCGGTGCAATATAACGCACCGAGCCCCTTGCTTTCTTCGTCTGATCAGCTTGGCGCGCTAAGACTTGCCGACTCCTCCCCTCAAACAAAACGCGTGCTAACTACTTCTTAAGTTCGAGTGCTAGGGCAAACCCTAGTCTGGAATCCTATTTATTTTGGTAAGTGACCTCTAAAGTGGCGCGCGCCAGGGAATGGAACAGCGCCTGGAAGTTAGCAGCCGCCGCCGAGGCGTCCTCATCCAGTTCCAAAGTTTCCGTATCCAAGGCGTGAACGGCAAAAATATAGCGGTGAGGACGATCCCCCTTCGGCGGAGCTGCCCCCATATATGACCAGCCGCCCCCATCGTTGCGCAAATGGAAAGCCGGGCCGTCAAGCTCTAAGTCACTGCTGCCCGCACCAGTTGCCAGGGAAGTCATCTCCGCCGGGATATCAGTAATCAACCAATGCCAAAATCCGGAAGGAGTAGGGGCATCAGGATCGAAACAAGTCAGCAGGAAAGACTGGGTTTCTTTCGGAAAACCGCTCCAAGAAAGCTGCGGAGACAGGTTCTCCCCCGCCGCAATCTGCGCGGTGGGCATCTGCCCGCCTGCCGTCATATCGGTAGAAGTCAAAGTAAAAGTAGGAAGCTGCGGCAGCGCCTGGTAAGGGTCGAGAGCCATCGGACGGGAGTTAAGATCCATAATTCCTCCAGTAAATCGGTGCTTGTGCCTCCAGGCTACGTGAATATTCCCGCTTAGGCAGCATAATCACGAACCGATACCCGCACCCGGATTGTTTCGCGAACACCAAAAAGATCTAGAATCGAGGGCGTGTTGCATTTGATCTATTTCGAGCCGCGGATTCCGGGAAATACCGGAGCTGCTATCCGCTTATCCGCTTGCACCGGCACCCTATTACACCTAGTAGAACCGCTTTGTTTCGACATGGATGACACAAAGCTCAAACGCGCGGGACTCGACTACCACGACCTCGCACACGTGAAAGTACACCCTAATCTAGAGGACGCCCTCGCCGAAATACCGGGACAGATTCACGCTTTTACCGGGCATTCTTCTCTTCAGTTTCAAGAGGTTTCTTATGGGAGCGAGGACGGACTGTTATTTGGCCCCGAACCTACTGGTCTCCCGGAGGATGTTATGAAACATCCTCGCATAGCTAACCTGGTGCGGATCCCCATGGTTCCACATTTGCGCTCTTTGAACTTAACGATTTCAGCTAGTATCGGCTTGTACGAGGCTCTGCGGCAAAACTCTTACCCGAATCTAGTTTAATTACTATTCCCGGGGCGCAGCGGGGACGACACTATCAGCCAGACCAAAGTTAGCGCCGTTAGAATCGCGGGGAAATAATAGTAGGCCTGCCCCCAGTTATACAGCAGCTGCGCGCTATCTAGGTGCGCAGACGAGAAGGCAAAAGCAAATAGCACCAGCAGCAAAGCTTCGATCCCAGTGAGCGTCCAGGCAAGTAGGCGCATCCGCCGTCCGTTATGAATCACCGCGATCGACAAGACAATCCAATGCGCCACGTTCGCCAGTGACAACATAGCCAGCCCATATCCGGCAGAACCAGAGGCCGGCAGGGTGGAAAACTCGTGGAACAGCGCAACCACCGCAAACACCACTAAGAGTGCCATGAAGATGCGTCCCCCTCCCCAAGAGGCGGTGCGCGGATCTTTATGGGACTGCTGCGCAGACTCAGATGCTGACAATATCTTCTCCGGATTTTTACGGTAGGTGTCTTTAGATTCTACCGGTACTAGTCGCCACCCCCCTCCACTCTCACCCCAAGCTCAATAATATTTATGTATTCTCCTTCACATTTTTTCGCCATCTTTAGAAAGAGCGTAATTCCACCGTGCGTTCGCTGTTCAAAAATGAAACAATGTTTGCAGGTGTCTGTAAATGTGCCGGCAGGGATAAACCTTTGGGTAAGGTTCTTGCCTCGCCCGGTCATGGCCAGACATAGCCGTGCTTTTATCAAGGAGAACATCACAATGACGAGCACCTATGACATTGTAGTCTTGGGCGCAGGCAGCGGTGGATACGCTACCGCCTTGCGCGCTTCCCAACTGGGAATGAAAGTCGCCCTCATCGAGGGGGACAAAGTGGGCGGCACCTGCCTCCACCGGGGCTGCATCCCCACGAAGGCAATGTTGCACGTGGCAGAAACCGTGGATGCCATCAAAGAAGCCTCTCGTCTGGGCGTAAAAGCCACCTTTGACGGCGTTGATATGAACGAGGTGGGGCACTTCCGGGACAAGACCATTTCTCGCTTATACAAGGGACTACAGGGGCTGGTGAAATCCCGCAAGATCGACTACATCCAAGGATGGGGTCGAGTGGTCAGCGCCAATACTGTCCAGGTTGGCGACCAGACTTACCAAGGGAAAAACCTGGTACTCGCTACCGGCTCTTATTCGAAGTCTCTGCCCGGTCTGGAAATCGAGGGGCGAGTGATCACTTCCGATCAGGCGCTGCAACTTGATTGGGTTCCCAACAAGGCAGTGGTGCTCGGCGGCGGAGTTATCGGAATCGAGTTCGCAAGCCTGTGGGCTTCCCTGGGCACCGAGGTAACCGTGATTGAAGGCTTGCCTCATTTAGCTAATAACGAGGACGCCTCCATTTCTAAGGGTCTAGAGCGGGCATTCCGTAGCCGCGGTATCACCTTCAAGACCGGCACCATGTTCGATTCAGTTACCCAAACTGGTAACTCGGTGCAGGTTAAAACCCAGTCAGGCGATACTTTTGATGCCGACCTGCTGCTGGTAGCCGTCGGGCGCGGTCCGCGCACCCAAGACATGGGATTTGAACAAATCGGGGTAAATATTGATCGCGGTTTTATCCCGGTAGATGAACACTTGATGACTAACGTTCCCGGGGTATATGCCGTTGGCGATATTGTTCCCGGTCTGCAGCTGGCGCATCGGGGTTTCGCACAAGGGATTTTCCTGGCCGAATACTTAGGTGGTCTGGATCCTCAGCCCTTGGTAGAGCCCAATATTCCGCGGGTCACTTTCTGTGAACCCGAGATCGCTTCGGTTGGTTTAACCCAGACGCAAGCGGAAGAAAAGTTCGGCAAAGACCAGGTGAAAGTTACCGAATACAATCTGGCCGGCAACGGCAAATCCCAGATTCTGGGCACTGGCGGAATCATTAAACTGGTGGCGCAAAAAGACGGCCCGATCGTAGGGTTCCATGCCCTAGGAAAACGGGTAGGCGAATTGGTTGGTGAAGGCCAGCTTATGGTCAACTGGGAGGCCTTCCCGGAAGATTTGGCGGCTCTAGTACACACGCACCCCACCCAAGATGAAGCAATTGGTGAAGCTGGAATGGCTCTTGCCGGCAAACCCTTACATTCCTAAGGTCCAGAAAGGTAGATTAATAACATGGCACAAGATATTGAGATGCCCGCTCTGGGCGAATCGGTAACCGAAGGTACAGTTTCTCGCTGGTTAAAGAAGGTTGGGGATCAGGTAGCAGTAGATGAACCGCTACTGGAAGTATCCACCGACAAGGTTGACTCTGAAGTTCCCTCTCCCATCGCGGGGGTGATCACCGAAATTTTGGTGGAAGAGGACGAAACCGTAGACGTAGGAACGGTAGTTTGCCGGGTAGGTGAAGCAAGCGAAGCCCACTCCGATGCCCCTGCTAACTCGCCAGCACCTCAGACACAAGACACTCCTGCTCCCTCTATCCCGGCTACTCCCCCGATGCCGGAAACCCCGGCAGGTGACTCTGCTCCGGCAGGTGACGGACAAGCCGTGGAAATGCCGGCTCTAGGCGAATCGGTAACCGAGGGCACCGTTTCTCGCTGGCTGAAGAAAGTAGGCGACCAAGTAGAGGTGGACGAGCCCTTATTGGAAGTGTCCACCGATAAAGTCGATTCGGAAGTACCTTCCCCGATCGCTGGGGTAGTCACTGAAATTTTGGTACAAGAGGATGAAACCGTAGATGTGGGCACCGTGCTTTGCCGCGTAGGCAATAGCGCGGCGGCTCCGGCTCAAAGCAGCGCACCCGCCGCACCGGC
>OBWS01000193.1_pt1 | contig 39779 bp, 36 predicted proteins | sample 1495291 | NCBI WGS metagenome assembly OBWS01 (sample SAMEA2580090, study PRJEB22360) | human gut metagenome | biome: human gut; feature: human-associated habitat; material: faeces | place: Denmark | collected 2008/2010 | reverse complement strand
CGAGAGATTGCGGCGGGCAAACTCGTTGTTGATCGCCGCGTACAGACCGTCGTAGCCGGACAGTGCCTTTTCAAAATGGAGCAGGAACACCTGCGGATTGATCTCCTCGCCGATCGTGTAGGCCACCGGCTTGCCCTCAATGCGAATCAAACCGCCGGAAAGCTTCAGCTCATCAAAATGGGCGAACGCCTTCCGAAGCGCGCGCACCTCTTTATCCAGTCCGTTTTCCGGGTCGCACCCGTTCTGGCGGCACCACTCGCAGCTGACCTCGCGGCACGCGTCGAGCGTATCGACCGTAACATCCTCGTATTCCCACTGGTACTGCCGGTTGAATTTGGAAACATGGTTGCGCTTGCCATGGTATTTTCTGCCCGCGAGCTCAATCAGATCGCTGCTGTTGTAAATATAGTCCGCGCCGTCCCTGTCGATACTGAACTCAAAACAGCCCGGCATCGCTTCTTCCATGCGGGCAACCTCTTTTTCGGTCATGCCCCACATCTGAAAACGAAAGCCCTTTTCCGCCGCGTCGTCAATCAGCAGCTGCAGGGCGTCCCTGAGGCTCCCGGCGTTTGCGGGGTCTGCCACATAAGGGAAATTATAGGTGTGAAAATGCTCGCCCGAGGACAAAAGCACATACCCATCCTGACGGCAGATGCGGGAATGATATGACTCATTCCAGATGAACAGGGTGCCGAACGCATTCTCGCTCCCCATTTTGCCGCTGGCCGCCAAAATCGGCTGAAGCCATTTTCGATCCTCGATTGTTGCATATTCAAATTTTAACATAAATCGCTACATTCCTTTATGATTTCACTTTCCATGATTTCCGCATGGATTTGCTGTGCCGATTTGATCCGTCCGTTCCCGGCGCATGAAAGGACAAGCCATCCCAGCTTTTCGGCGCAGTATAATGCGCTTTGCCGGCAGGCGGCCAGAAAGGCGGTGTCCTGCTCGTGCAGATCCTTCTTCGCTTCGTCGCCCCCGTACCGTTCCCGGAGCAGGCGCTGAGAGATTTCCAGCGGCATGTCCAGATAAATTACGGCGTTCGGCGCGGGAAGCCCCAGTTTATTATACTCAAAATCGCGAACCCAATCCAGATAGGAATCCCACTCCGAACGGGGAAGCTTTGTCATTTGGTACACCATGTTAGAGGTGGTATACCTGTCGGCGACGATCAGGCTGCCGCTTGCGTAGTCACTGCGCCAGTGGCGCACATAGCTTGCAAAGCGGTCCACCGCGTAGAAGGAGCTGGCCGCGAAGGCGTTGACCTCCTGCGGATGCGCGCCGAGCTCGCCGCCGAGATACATTTGCACCAGCGCGGAGGACTTCTCCTGATAATCTGGAAAAGACACCCTTTTCAGTCGCACGCCGATTTGCGTGAGCGCCTCGCACAGCAAAGCGGTCTGCGTGGCCTTTCCGCTGCCGTCAAGGCCCTCGATCACAACCAGCCGGCCGCTCACGGCTGCTCCTCCAGATTTTTGTAATACGCGCGCACCTCTGTCATTTTGCCGCAGCTCATTTTCCCTTCGGGACAGCCGCCGCGCACGCACGGCGGGCCGCAGTGAGAGAACAGATTCGGCGCGACGCCGCGCACCAGGCGCAGCATCTGGATCGCAACCTCCTGAATTTCCCATTGGGCGCGGTTGCAGCAGCGGTGAGAAAAGAAATTGTACAGCGACCGGGCGTTCATGGTACAGATCATTTTGGTTTCGCAGGCGTTCGGCAGCACAAAGCGCGCGTCCTCAATCGCCTTTTTCTGCGCCGCGCGGGCGGCTTCTTCCGGGCTGCTGCCCTGCGCGACCATTTGGGCCTGATGTTTTTCCTTCAGCAGGCGGGTCAAGGCTTCATACCGGCGCTGGGCCTCCTCCATCGATTCGAGGAATTCGCGTTTGGCCTCGGGGATCGCCTCAATCTCCGGCGGGATCACGTAGCCGAACTGGTGCTCCGCCACATATCTCTGGCTCTGCACGCTGTAAGAAGCGATGCGGTGACGGGTCATCTGCGCCAGAAACGCGCGCGACACCCCCTCGATCGCAAATGTAAACGAGGCGTGCTCAATCGGGCTTTCATGCCCGATTTCAGAGAGCATCTCGACAAAACGGGCGGTTTTTTCCTCTGTGAGGCCGTCCCGGATATGTTCCACATCCGCAGCGGAATAGCAGAGCTTTGCGGCGGCGGCCACCGTCTGCTCCGGCTGCGGCGTATAAGCGATCAACGCTACCTTTGCCATTGTATTATGTTCCTCCGCTTCCGGCCGGGCCGCCCAAAATGGACGGATCCGGCCCCTTGCTCAATAAAATCACCACATGGGCGCCGTATTCCAGCGTGTCGCCCGTCTTGTGGTCCTGGTAACCGACGGCCTGCCCGGCCGGCACAGTGTCGTCAAACACATCGCGCTTTGCGGGGGTCAACCCCGCGGACGTGACCGCCAGAGAGGCGTCCTCCAGACTCATGCCCCGAATCTCGGGCAGAGAGCGCATTCGGGCCCCCTGACTGATGACAACGACGATTTTCACGCCCTTCTGCGCCAGCTCGCCCGCCGTGGGGGACTGCCGGATGATCTTGCCCTCGGCCACCGTATCGCTGAACTCCTTATCGGAGACCAGAATGTCGTAGTCCTCGGTTCCGGCGCTTTCCGCGGCCAGAACGTCGTCAAGCTTTTTCCCTACCAGATCGGGCACCTGAACGCGCTCCCCTTCGGAAAGCTCCGCCGTGTCAAAGCCATTCATCAGCATTCCCGAATCGGGCGAGCTGCGGGGGTGAACCCCGCCGTGCCGCCCGCGCCGCCAAAGCTTGGCGGGAACAGCCAGAAGATGCCGATACAAATAAAAACAGCCAAAGAAACCACGCCGGAACCGATTGCCCAGGCGATGCCCGGGATGCCGCGGCGGGCGGACTCCGGTTCCGGAGCGGGCTCCGGCGGCAAGGGTTCCTCTATTTTCGCCGTGACCGTGGGCGCTGCCGAAAGCTCCGCCCGCAGGCGCTCAAAATGAGGGGTGCGCTTCGACGGCATCACCTGCAGGGCGTTGGCCAGCCCGGTGATCACATACGGCGGCAGGCTTTTGAGCGTACTGGTCGGGATCATCAGCCGCGAATCCGCCTTGCGGCGCAAAGCGTCCTGCGGCAGAGCACCGGTCAGCGCAAAAAACAGACATGCGGCAAAGCCGTACACGTCCGTCGACTCATCCGGCACATAGTCCATTACATATTGCTCGAGCGCGGCGCAGCCCGCCACCAAATCCGGCGGCAGGTCGGTATCCATGCGGCGCACGGCGTCCAGCTCAAAATCGGTCAGCTTCATGCGGCCATCCTGCAAAATCACCAGCGTATCGGGCGAAATGCCAAGGTGGTTCACGCCCCTGGTATGCAGTGTGGAAAGTGCGGACAGCACCGGCATAAACAGCGGGCGGGCGGCGTTCCAGTCCAGACTGCCGCCGCGGCGCTCCACAAAATAGCGCAGTGTAATGCATTCCTCCCACTCCGCTACCGTATAAGCCGTTCCGTTTTCTTCAAATATATCGTAGATCTGCTCGATGGCGGAGAGCTGCCGCATATGCGCCAGCTCGCGGGCATCACTCAAAAAAGAGGCTTTATATTCCTGAAACGCGACCTCGCTGCCGTCCACCACGCGCACCGTCTGGCCGTCCGGCAGACGCTCGCTCATTGTCTGGGGGAAAAACTCACGGATCAGCGTTTTGATATTCAGCACACTGTCGTAGCCGATATAAGAGATCCCCTCGCCGTTGCTTTTCCGGGCCAAACCGATCATATATCGATTTTGCAGCATGGTTTTCAGCGGCAGCGCGTTCGGCCGCTGCGGCTCCTCCGCCGAACACCCGCAATGAGGGCATGGCTCCCCCGTGGGCCGCTCCGACATACAGTTCATGCATAGCTCAAAGTCAGTCATACTGGTTCCTCCATAATGCTATTATGGACACACAAAGCAGGCGTTATCCCGCCGGTTGGCGCCACAGCCCTCTCCGGCGGATAACGCCGGGCATTCCGGATCAGCCCGGCTGTTTTCAGGCGGAACGCACACCACCCGGTTCTTTATATTTAAGAAGTATACCACAATTAACCGGCAAAACGCAAGACCTTGCGCCCCACTCTCATTTTGGGTTTCGGCTGTGCGATATTTTTTGTCGAATTTTAAGGGGAAGCGAATTGATATTCCATGCCCTGTTTGTTATAATAATACTACTTTTTTTGTGGACGGAGGGACTGTGGGATGAACCGTAAAAAGGGAGGCAAGGTGGCCGCTGTCATCGACATCAGCTCGAGCATGCTGAAAATGAAGATTGCTCAGCTACAGCGGGACAAAATCGTCACGCTCGATCGCCTGGAATACCCCGTCAAAATCGGTTCCGAGGTGTTTCACGGCGGAAAAATCAGCTTTGAAAGCCTTTGGAGTCTGTCCTCCACCCTGCACGGGTACAGCGACGTGATGAGGGAATACGGCGCCGAGCAGCAGCGCGTGGTGGCTACCACAGCCCTGCGCGAGGCGAAAAACCGGGATTATATCACCGACCAGCTGAAAATCCAGAACGGGATCGCCGTACAGGTGCTGGAGGATGACCAGGAAAAGACGCTGATCTACTCCGAGATTTTGAATTCGATTCGGTCGATGCCGGATTTTCCGGCCGGCAGCACGCTGATCTCATTCATCGGCACCGGCAGCATCGGGCTTTGTATCTTTGACGGAACGAACATGATCTTTTCGCAGAACATCTCCATGGGGCCGATGAAGCTGTACAACATGCTCGGCAGCATTCAGGAAAACAGCGGCGATTTCGATACGGTGGTAGAGGAATACCTGAACCTGATCGTGCAGCACATCCCCATTCCCGGCCGCCTGAAAAGCATTCGCAATCTGGCGCTGGCAGGCAGCGAGATCGAGCTGATTGCGCGCATTTGCGGCGTTACGCCGGAGCGGGGGCATTACGTCATCCGTTCGGAGCTGATCGGCCGCCTGTTGCAGGAGGTTCGCGTCATGACGCCGGACTCAATCGCCGCCAAGTACGACATCACCGACGCCAGCGCGCAGGTGCTGTACCCGGTGCTGGTGATCTACATGCAGCTGCTGCAGCTGACGCAGGCCGACCGGGTGATCTGCCCGAAGGTGGAGCTGTGGGACGCTCTTCTGCGCCAGATGCTGGTGCCGAAGAGCAAAAAGGAATACGAAACCCACGTGGTAAACAGCGCGATCTCTTGCGCGCAGTGGATCGCCGACCGCTACCGCTGCAACCGCTCGCATTCGGACGCGGTGCGCCGTTTTTCGTGCCGGATTTTTGACAAGACGAAGAAGATTCACGGCATGGATTACAAAAGCAGGCTGATTCTGGAGCTGGCCTGCATTTTGCACGACGCAGGGTATTACATCAATTCCAAAGAGCACCTCGACAGCACATTCGACCTTGTCAAGAACATCGATATTTACGGACTGACCGACCGGGAGGTGCTGATGGTCGCGTTTTTATCCAGATACGACGAATACTGCGTGCCCAGCGGCGACGACCCGGAATTCAACCGCCTTGATAAACAGACCCGCCTGATGATTTCAAAGCTTGTGGCGATTTTCCGCCTTTCAAACGCGCTGGATAAATCGCAGACGCAGAAGCTGGAGGATATCACGATCAAGCTCGAAAAAGACCGGCTCGTGATCACGAGCAGCAGCGACGGGAACCTGACGCTTGAAAAATGGGCGTTCGACTTGTGTGCGCCGTTTTTTCAGGAGGTGTTTGGGATTCACCCCGTACTGAAAATCAAAACGCTGATGCTTTGAGAGAGAGGGAAAGACCATGGATGAGAACAAGCAGTTCCCCTTCATCAACCGGGAGCTGAGCTGGATGGACTTTAACTGGCGCGTTTTGGAGGAGGCCTTTGAAAAGGAAAACCCCGTTATGGAGCGTCTGCGGTTTCTGGGGATTACCTCCTCCAATCTGGATGAGTTTTTTATGGTGCGCGTAGCGGGGGTAAAGGCCCAGGTGCACTCGGGCTATAAAACGCCCGACCTTTCCGGCCTGACGCCGGATGAGCTGATGGTTCGCCTGACGCGCAAAATCCGCTCGTTTACCGAGCAGCAGTATACCTCTTTGCACCGCTCGATTCTGCCGGCCCTGCGCAAGGAGAATGTCTTTTTCTGCGCGCCGGGCGAGCTGAGCGAGGAGCAGCAGAATTTTATTTCGGATTATTTTGACAAGATTCTGTACCCGGTGCTGACACCGCTCGCGGTAGACCGCAGCCGCCCGTTCCCCATGCTCACAAACAAGAGCCTGAATCTGGCGGTTCGCCTGAAGGGCGAGGAGGAATCCCTGTTCGCGGTGGTACAGGTGCCGTCGATTCTCTCCCGCTTTTTGCAGGTACCCGACCCGGAGCGGAAAATTTATGTGCTGCTCGAGAATATTATCTCCTATAAAATCAATCATCTGTTCAGCATGCACCACATCGAGGCCTGCTCGCCGTTCCGCCTGACGAGAAACTCCGACCTGGAAATCGACGAGGACGCCGAGGATCTTCTGACCGAGGTGCAGAAATCCATTAAAAAGCGCAAGCGCGGGCGGCCCGTGCGGCTGGAGCTTTTGCAGAACTGCGACGCTGAAATCAAGGAGTTTCTGGTGGAGATGCTCGACCTGAAGCCGAACGACCTGTTCGAGGTGCCCGGGCCGATCGACCTGACGTACCTGACCAAATTCGCGTCTCTGCCGGGGTACGACGCTTTGTGCTTCGACCCGATCAAGCCCGTTTATCCCCCCGCGGACTTCTGGGGCTATGACGATATTTTCGAGGCCATTCGGGAAAAAGACCGCATGGTGCACCACCCGTACGAGAGCTTTCAGTGTGTGGTGGATTTTGTCAGCAGCGCCGCCGACGACGCGGATGTGCTGGCCATTAAGCAGACCCTGTACCGCGTCAGCGGCCACTCCCCCATTATCGCGGCGCTGATCCGCGCGGCGGAGAACGGCAAGCAGGTGACCGTGCTGGTGGAGCTGAAAGCCCGCTTTGACGAAGAGAACAACATCAACTGGGCCAAAAAGCTGGAGCAGGCCGGCTGCCACGTCATCTACGGCCTTGCGGGCCTCAAGACCCACTGCAAAATTCTGCTGGTGGTGCGGCGCGAGGAAGACGGCATCCGCCGGTATGTCCACATGGGTACCGGCAACTACAATGACTCCACCGCCAAAATCTATACCGACATCGGCGTGTTCACCTGCCGCGAGCCCTACGGCATCGACGCTTCGTCGCTCTTCAACGTGCTCACCGGTTATTCCCGCCCGCCGGAATACCGCAAATTTGTGGTGGCGCCGCAGGGGATGCGGAGCTTTTTCGAACGCATGATCCGCCGCGAAACCGAAAACGCGAAAAAGGGCCTTCCCAGCGGCATCACCGTAAAGGTGAATGCTCTGATCGACCCGCAGCTGATCGAGCTGCTGTACGAAGCGTCGCAGGCCGGCGTGCCGATCCACCTGATCGTGCGCGGCATGTGCAGCCTGATTCCCCGGCTGCCGGGGCTGAGCGAAACCATCACCGTGCAGAGTATTGTGGGCCAGCTTTTGGAGCACAGCCGCATTTACGCCTTTCAAAACGGGGGCGACCCCAAAATTTATATGGGCAGCGCCGACTGGATGCCCCGTAACCTGGACCGCCGGGTAGAGCTTGTGTTCCCCATTGAGGGGGAAGAGCTGAAGCGCCGCGCGTTTGAAATTCTGGAGATTCTGCGCAGCGACAACGTCAATACGCGGATGATGCAGCCGGATACGACCTACCTGCACGTCAGCCGGCGCGGCAGGGCCGCCGTCAACTGCCAGTCTTTGTTCTCCACCATGGCGAAAAAGAGCCTGACGGAACTGAAAAAATCGGAGGAAAGCAAGCTGATGGAGCCGATCCGCGATGCGGATAAGGCGAAGCGGCTCAAATAACGGAAAGGGGCCCACAAAACCATGAGAGTTGGAATTTTGACCAGCGGAGGCGACTGCCAGGGGCTGAACGCCGCAATTCGCGCCGTAGGGAAAGCACTTTACGAAAAATTCGAGGACGACGTTGCCATATTGGGAATCCGCGACGGATACCGCGGCCTGATGGACGGCAATTACTGGGAGATGACTCCCCGCGACTTTTCCGGCATCTTAACGCTGGGCGGCACGATCCTCGGCACCTCGCGCCAGCCGTTTAAAGAAATTCGCGGCCCCGAGGGTAGCCAGAGCGAAAAGGTAGAGCAGATGAAGAAAAATTATAAAAAGCTTCGGCTCGACTGCATGGTGATTCTGGGCGGCAACGGCACCCACAAAACCGCGAACCTGCTCAGCGAAGAGGGGCTGAATGTGATCACGCTGCCCAAAACCATCGACAACGACCTGTGGAATACCGAAATGACCTTCGGCTTTTCCAGCGCGGTGGAAATTGCCTCGATGGTCATCGATTCCATCCACACCACCGCCACGTCGCACGGGCGGGTATTCATTGTGGAGCTGATGGGCCACAAGGTTGGCTGGCTGACGCTGCACGCCGGCATCGCGGGCGGCGCGGACGCGATTTTACTGCCCGAAATCCCCTACAACATTGATTCCATCTGCCACGCGCTGCAGCAGAGAAAGCGCTCCGGCAAGCAGTTTTCGATTCTGGCCGTGGCGGAGGGCGCCATTTCGGACAGGGAATCGGCCCTTTCCAAAAAAGAGCTGAAAGCGCAGCGGGCCAAAATGACGGAGCCCTCCCTTTCCTATCGTTTGGCCAAAGAGATCAGCGAGAACACCGGCAACGAGGTGCGCGTGACGATTCCCGGCCATTTTCAGCGCGGCGGCAGCCCCTGCCCTTACGACCGCGTGCTGGCAACTCGCCTTGGCACCGCCGCGGCCCAGATGATTCAGGATCGCCGCTTCGGCTGTATGATGGCCCTGCAGAATCAGAAGATCGTCCCCGTTCCGCTGGGCGAGGTGGCGGGCAAGCTCAAGGCCGTTCCGCTGGATTGCGAGATGATCCAGTCCGCGCGGGACATCGGCATCAGCTTCGGCGACTGAGTCTCGACGACATCGGATACAAAAGGAAGCATACCAATATAAAAAGGAAAAGGGACTGGATTTGATTGACCCCAAAAAGTTAGACGGTATAATATACTGAATAACGATTGGGGTGCACTTCACCCACAGATTTATATGATTTTTTGAAATAATGTAATATGAAAACTTCTGCTACAGCCAGCCGCCATGGTAAGATGACGGCCCCACCAATAACAGCTGAATGCCTAATTGACACATAACAAAGGCCCTCCAAACCTATAAGCTTGGAGGGCCGAGTCGTTTGAGCATGAAAATTCTCACGCCAAACTCAACGTTTTTTTATTTAGAAGCTACTTACGTCAACAAGGTTTTTTCGCCATGACCTTCTTGTACATGTAAAATCCCAATAAATCTGACAAAAACCATCCAATTACAATAGCCCAACAAACACCCGAAAACCCCTTTATTGGTGCGAATGAATAAGCTAACAATAATCTTAAGCCTTGTGACACTATGGTCATTAAAATTGATATTTTAATCTCTCCGAGTCCTCTGAAAAATCCATAAAACATAACGATAAAACCAAGCAATACATAAAATACGGAAACAATTCTAAGATAACCAATGCCAACAGCGATTACCTCAGTAGCATCTTTACTTACGAAAAGTGTTATTAGGTTTGGTGCGAAAACAAATGCAACTATGCTGATTATTGCTGACAGCACTATAATTATCCTAGAAGTTACACGGAACCCTTCTCGAATTCTTTTAGTTTCTCCTGCTCCTTTATTTTGAGCAGTATAGGTTGAAAAAGCATTGCCCAAATCTTGCAAAGGGGTATTTGCAACAGAATCTATTTTAGAATCTGCTGCAAATGCAGCCATAACAGTTGTGCCAAATGTATTCACCAACCCCTGAATAAGCATCATTCCAAAGCTTGAAATAGACTGTTGCAGTGCTGTCAACACGGAATAAACGGCAATATTTTGAAATGCAGAGGTGTTGAATACAAATTCTTTCCTTTTAAATTGCAAGAATCCCATTCGCTTTATAGTATAAATGCCACAGCCTACGGCGGCAAACCCCTGTGTAAGAAGCGTGGCAATTGCTGCGCCAGCAGTTCCCATACGAAACACAGCTACAAAGAGCAGGTCTAAGAGAAGATTTGATATGCATGAGGCAACTAAAAAATATAACGGCGTTTTAGAGTCTCCAAATGCCCGTAACAAAAAAGCAAAGGCATTATACATACCGACAAAAACAAAGCCCCCAAAAACATACTTTAAATAATCAGAAGCATATGGAGTTGTTATGTTCCAAAGCTGGACTACCTCTCCGGCCCCGTTCCTCACGATCTCAGCGTAACCGCGGCCATAGACCAGCATATTCGCGACAAAAGCCTGCCAAAATTGGAAACTGTCAGTTTCCGGGTTTGGAGCGTCGTGCAGCACTCCGTACAGCGGAAGATCAGTCGCTTTCTCTTTCCCGGTTTCCGTTTTGCGATATAAAAACAACGGCAGAGACGCAATATTTTCTGATAAAAGTCGTACGCACGCAAACACGGCCGTTACCTTCAGCGCGTTTTGAGCATTGATATGGATTCCCACTTTTGACAAAACTCTTCCGAGTGCCGATTTCAGCTCCGGACTTGCTCTCGAAAGTGTGGAAATATTTTTAAAAAGTGTTTTTATTCTACCAAAAAAATTCAAATTGCCCTCGCCCCCCGTTCCGAATATACATTGCGCTTAGCCATGTGCGGCAGGAGCCGCGCCATAGCGTCAACCATTGCGACAAAAATGTCAATTCGTTCGATTCTGCTGTCCTTGATTGGCATGTAGTTTTCCTTCCCATCCATGCTGATATTAACATTTCCAAAACACCAACGGGCTGCCGGATGCGCTTCGTGGGTAATTAAGGGTTGCTTGTCCTCATTTGCGTTCTTTTCGCTGGTTTTAAACATGGTTTCCAACTCCTTCATAGATGGGGACATTCCGAGGATGGTCTGAGCGACCGGCACCATTTTGATGCCTGCGGCCTGAAGCATCAGCGTCGTTTCGGTCGCATTATAAGTATCAAATCCAATTTCGCGAATTCTAAACATCTTTGAGTATTCTAAAATCGACTCTCGGATTTTGGAATAATCGGTGACATTCCCTTCGGTAGGATGGATAAACCCTAGCCGCTCCCATTCGTCATATGGTGCATGATCGCGGCGCACGCGCTCTTTCATATTCTCCTTGGGTATCCACGCATCAAAAATCACACGGTAATCTGTCCAGCCTTTTTGCGGCGGGAATATCAGAGCGAATCCGTTCATGTCCCATGTGGTAGCAAGATCGAGGCCCCCGTAACAGTAACATCCCCGAAGATCCTCTCGGGTCCATTTTCCTGTTGTGGCATCCCATGAGGTGAGCGGTAGCCATCCGCGGGCCTTGTTTTTGTTCCACTGATTCAGGCGCAGCCATCGGAAAAGGCGTTCTGCCGCGGGACTGTTCCGCGCTGCCGTTGCTTCCAGGCGAACCTTATCAATGTCAATCGAAACTCCCAAAGATGGATTGACTTCATACCAGATTTTTTCGTCAAAAATATCCGCATTTTCGGGAGCCCCATAAATGCGGACATACCAATATGGATCTTCTATTTCACCGTCGCGGATTCGGCGGGCATATTCGTGCTGTTCCCACCCGATCGACGTGCGATCCGGATCATCACCCGCCGTGGTGATAACCCAGTAAAGAGTTTCTTTTCTGGCCGCACCGGCGCCGAAAGTCATAACGTCCCACAAATCGCGGTTCGGCTGGGCATGCAGCTCGTCAAAAATAACGACGGTCGGATTCAGGCCATGCTTGCTAAAAGCTTCGGCAGACAGCACCTTTAAAAAGGTTCCTGTTTGCCGATTCTTGATGGTTTTTTGACTGTCAAGGACTTGTAGTATTTCCTGCAGATCCTCATCCTGATTGATCATCTGGATCATTGCCATGTAAGACAATGATGCCTGATATTTGTCCGCTGCGCAGCAGTAAATCTGCCCTCCGGGACCATCACACACCAGATGATATAATCCAAGGCCCGCGATAAGGGTGGTTTTTCCGTTTTTCTTCGGGATCTCCAAATAAGCGTATGTGTATTGCCGGTATCCTCTACTGTTCAGAGTGCCGTACACATTTTCAATGACCTCTTTTTCCCATGGTAGCGGCACGAAAGGCTGACCATAAAAATCATCCGTCAGATGCAGCAACTCTAAAAAACGGACAGGTTCACGCGCCTTTTCGCGGTCAAACGGCATTATCCGTCACCCGCCCTGTTCCCCAAAAATGCGGCCATTCCGGTTTTCTTTTTCTCTTGTTCTTTTTTGGGGATGGAGCGCAGAGCGGACTGCACCGTCATGATGTTTTCTTTTGAGATGTCGAGGATCATTTTCCGCTTGGCCATGAGCTGTTTATCACAATTGATGATGTTGTCCGACAGCTTTGCGAGCAGCCGGTAATATTCCGCAGCCGCTATTCCGTCGCCCTCCGGGTTCCCCGTGAGTCCGTCGCGATAATCCGCCTGAAGTTCCTCTTTCGACTGCACAAACTGTTCCCGGATGTCCAAAATCTCGGTGCATTCCGCGACTAAAAGGCAGTTTGTATTGATGATCTGGCTATACAGATCATCATCCTTCCCGATCGACGCGAGCAGTTTTTTCATTCTCTTAAATTCGGCAGCGGCAATTTTATTTTTTTTGACGTCAACCGTCATTTTCATAGGCACGCCGGTGATCATCGCGGCTTCCGCTTCCCGTCGTGCTTTTAATTCATCCTTGGTTCGATGCCCCTCAACAAGGGCAATCGGTTTTGATGGTCGCGCCATTCGGGACACCCCCATTTTAAAATTTCTTAGTTTTGGGAAAAAACTGCACGCGGAGGGCTGAGACGGTCTCCTGACATGATCTTGCAGAGATTTACCTACCCCCTAGGGTGGCAGGCTACTCCCCTCTCGCCGTCCTAATGCTATGATGTTTGTGACAAAGCGCCATCAGATTATCTGGATGATATTTTAAATCCGGCCGATCACGCAGCTTTTGTATGTGATGAATCTCGGTGGCCGGTTGCACTGGCTCCCCGGGCAGCGGCTTATCCAAACAATCAACACACAGCGGATGCTCTCGCAAATACCTGATTCTGAATTTAGCCCATTGCTTATCATATCCTCTATGATAGGCACTGCCCCGGCACTCCACTGCCAATGCCTGATGCTCGTCGCAGTATCCGTTTTTATTGCTTGTAGTATTTGGGCAAAGATGCGCCCTGCACGGCCGCTCAACCCTCTGCGGCATTTTTATTACACTCCCCAAAATCAATGCCTACACAGACGAGGTTTCCTTTTCCATCACATACAGGGCAACACATTCCGTCTGCAAAGCGCAGCTTTTGTCTGCTAATTTTTGTGATATGCCCATTTTCACAAATGAAAGCATTTGGCTTAAAATCCATATTAACAACTCCAAATCTTCTTTCATGCGCATTAAATACTTATAATTATTTTTTTGAAATCGCTTGACTTATGCGCATTAAATGCGTATAATACAATCATGAGGTGAGACAATATGAAGCGCAGGGACTTAATAAAAAGGTTAGAGCTGAATGGTTGGTGGAAAATAAGGGAAGGTGCAAACCACGACATTTACACTAACGGGACGCAAAGCGAACCGATCCCCCGCCACACCGAAATCAATGAATTACTCGCAAAGTCTATCATCAAGCGGCAGGGGCTGAAATAAAGCCCCGCCGCGACGGTTAAATAAATGGAGGTGTTTTTTTGTGAAAAAAGTTTATCCCGTTGTTCTCACCCCTGCCGAACTCGGATTTGTCGTATATGTCCCTGACCTTAGAATAAGCACAGAAGGAAATGACGTCGCTGACGCTATTTCAATGGCCCGCGACGCAATCGGTCTCTGGGGAATTACGGAGCAGGATTTCGGAAGGACTATCCCTGAACCTTCTGAGCTGTCCAAAGTGTCCCACGAAGCAAACGAAATTGTAACACTGGTTGACATCGACTTTGATGCGTACCGGCGAGCAAACGACATGCGGACAATCCGCAAGAACGTTACCATCCCAAGCTGGTTAAATGAACTCGCTGAAAACTCTGGTGTTAATTTCTCCCAGGTCTTGCAGGATGGGCTTAAACAAAAGCTTCATGTTTCTGATCGATAATCTCAAATCCCCGTCTGAATCAGGCGGGGATTTCTTTTTATAATAAAAAGCGCACCGCCGAAGCGATACGCTTTGAATATTCAGCTTGCGTGTTACAGGTGGCCGGGCTGCCCACGCTTAAAGGTTCCCTTTTGTTCGGCGGAGGCTTTCGATGCATCCTTTACCTTGAATCTTAACCGCCTTAGAGTGGCCCTTATAAAATCATGGAGGTTTTGTGCTGGATGAACCAGCTTGTACCACCGCCCGGCCCTGACCCGGCAGGCCCCAGCATTCGCTGCGCCCGGTGGCATATTCGCGGCAGCCGCTGCCATGTGACCGCCGCAAAAATCAGGAGGACTTGTTTTTGTCTTACGCCTAATTCCTTAATTAATACTTTACCATAGTTTTCCTGAAAAATCTTATCCGATTTTTATCATCAGTATTCCGTGATTCCGTACATAGTCACAGTAAACTTGTACAGCGCAGTATTTTTGATACGATATATTTGAGCCTGCTCGCACCCAAGCCTTTTGGTGAGCTCATCCAAATAGTTACGGGGCCGATCTATGTAAAACAGATCGATTACAAGCCGCTCCTCTTCAGATAATTTTGACAGGCCACGCTCAATCAGCCTCACAAGCCGCCGGTCCGCATGGTACACCAGTTTAAGACGCTCCCTCTCCACGATATTATCCAGCATCGCATCCTCCGAACGGCTGCCGCCGCCCTGAACCGGAGTTGAATCAGAGGACCCACTTTTTATGGACTTAAACCGTATTTCAAGTATTCTGATTTTTTCCGGGATATTGGTAAGGCTTTCACTCATGGCCCGATATTTTTTGAGGTCTGTAATCGCACATTCAGTCCATTTCATCGGTATCCTCCTCGCTGGCATCCTCTTCATCTTCTTTATACGGATAATAATCCCGGCGAACGGTCACGCTGTACCAAAAGGATTTCCCGCAGCTCTCGCACTCCGTATGGCACATGTCTGAGGATATTTCATCTGGTTCATGACAATTCTGCACTGCTTTGCAATACGGGCAGATCAAATCTTCATCATCGTCATAAAGGCTCATTGTTTTTCTCCTCCTGTCCCTCTAAAAACATCATGGTCATTCCTTTGGCTGCCGCATACTCATATTCCATTTTCGCACCTGGGCTGTCCCTCCACCCGGGCAAAAAGCATATGGTATTGCAGGCATCGATCATGGCATAGCAAATCGGCATGTAGGTTTCGTGAGGTAAACCGGACGGCATCGATGCAGGGCTAAATACTTTATGTCCTTTGCATATCAAATCCAGCTCAGCAAGCGCAAACCGCTCCTGATAATTATTGATCCCCGTGATCGGGCCAGAGAGATATGTTACTTTTGTTTCGAAATCTCGGCGCTCCCGGTTGTACTTTGCGATATTATGGCACATTACCGCTGCCGGGTCTTTCATAATTCTTCCTCCTTACATTCCAGCCAACATTTCGCCAGCCTCTTCCGGCGTCATGTTTTCCCATTCTCGCAATTCTTCTTTTAGGCGCTTGTTTTCATTTTGCAGGCGTTCCACCTCTGCGACCAGCGCGGAAATATCGGTGCAGGCGTGGGCGATAAACTGTGCATCCGGGTCTGTATCGTGTAACTCCACAAGTTCGCCCCGGATATCGTCAAATACCGCCCATCCGTCCGCGTACCACGGCCCCGGCGTAGCAGCATCTGCCCGTGCTTTGATTTCTGCAAGATATTTCTGATCCATGGTTTTCATCCCTCCAGCATCGGCAGCATGGCAGGCATTGTTCCGGTGCTGTACGCCTGCGCGATCTGCGGCAACATAAATTCCCCGACGGTACCGCCATCCGGCAGCATGATATTTGCCATAAACTCCTGCTCAAAAACTGAAATCCCGCATTCAACCGCTTCCAGCTTTGCCTTTATGACAAGGAGCAGCGCCCGCCATCTTTGGCGGCAAGCCTGCTCCCAGGCATCATACTGGCTTTTCTCTGTTCTGGCACGGCCCGTTGGTGTCAGCGTGAATTCTTCTTTTCTTGGCAGGGGAAGAAGAAACTTTACCTGCCGGCCGTACATGGAAAAACCGATCATTGCTTTTCCTGCAGCCGTGGCATATGCGAAATTTTCTGCTCCATAACGAATCAGGGCCTTTTCGATTTCCAACCTTGAAACCTCACTGGCCACGTTTGTATCTTTGGCATAGGTAGGCATTATGCTACATCCTCCTTTACATAGCACCAGCTTTGCGGTGCCCGTGTCAGATCGAACCGCTCCAATGGTACAGGTTGATCGTATTGGATCACGTTGGATATGTGCCATCCGTATATTGCTTTGCCTTTTGCATACTCTGCAATTTCGTTCGGCTCCAAGCAGCTCCCTTTCACAAGGCTAATTTGATACGGCCGGCGGGCTGCGCGCTCGACAAACCAGCAGATAAACTCCCCGACCACGGCACCGGCCCCCGGTTTGGTTTCGTACATGTACACCTTAAATGGCAGGCCGCACGCAGCGCGCGGATATGTTTTGCGGAGTTCCACGGTTTTTTCACGGATAAGGATTTTTCCGCACCAGAATGGGCGGATGCTGGCTAATACGGAAATCATTTTGGTATTTCCTCCTTTGGTGGCTGGGGAAGCGGCATCCAGTGAGTGACAAAATCGTCTACCGCCGAGAATGATTCGGAATAAACAGGGTATTCCCACCAGCCTTCTGGAACAACAAAGGAATCTGATTTTTCGTCATATTCAAAATCCACATTATTCCAGTCAAAAGCGCTGTTATCAGTAGTGGTTTTACCGCCCTCATACATTGCCAAAGAACGTATTTGTGCTTCTTTACCATCATAAAGTTTTCGTGTTGCGCAAATAAATACTGGCGTTTCAGACTCCGGCAACCTCTCTTCAACTGGAATCCACCCTGTCAGCAGTTTACCATCCATGATTTCCTGCGGGGTCAGGCCGGTATCTTCGTAGGCTTTCAGTTCTTCGCGCAGAACTGAAAACGCCCATGCAGAGGCATAGAGCAGAGCAGCGACTCCCTCTTTGGTATCAACACCGTCTAACAGCCGTTCGTAGAATTGTTCTCCCATTTCTCCGTTGTCACTGGTTTCAATGTCCAGCTCATGGATACTGGCAATTCTGCGCATGAAATCATACAAAGAAATGTCCGCATAGTCCGGTTCCGGGCCGCCACCGCGCACCCACGTTTCCTGATCTTTGATATAAAACAGGTTATACGCTGACTGCATATTGCTTTTCGGGGTATCCGTTGTTAATCTTTTCATGGCTATTTCTCCTTAACACAACGAACCATCAATCAGAAGAAGATAAGGAAACTTGCAAACGGCCGCACTAGCAAATTCTGTTTCAGCGTTTGTTCCCTCCTCATAAACAGCAGCAGACAGTCGTTTTTTTGCCTGTTCTTCTGTAATTTCTGTTGGTACAGGTTCTTTCCCATCATCAACGTCACACACAAATTCAACATAACTGTTGTTTGCTTCGCACTCTGTGCCTGCGGCAATAAGAGCGTAATACTTATTACCACTCAAAACATTTGCGCTGTTAGGAAATAGCCGCTTTTGCATTTCCAAATACTCTATTGCATTTTTTACATCTACCTTATTCATTGGCTTCACCCTTTCTTAAACGGCTATCGTATCGTTGAGCTCTGCCATGCTCTGGCAATGCCTTACGCACAGCTCCGGCAGGTTTACGGCCACAAGCGCATAAGCAAACGGCGGTGGAACAGCATTTCCGCAGCGGGCTACCTGCTTTGTTTTACCGTACACATGGCCCAGATAGTCATGATCAATAATGTAATCCAGCGGAAAACCGTTGGCGGCGTACAGCTCGCGCGGCGTGAGCATTCGCAACCCTATGTCACTGATAAAAAACCTTACCCCGTTTATTACCAGCAGCAATATTTCATCTGCTCCGATGTGATACCCGCAGTATTTATTGAGCATGTCCCGAATCTGCGGCCACCGGCCAAGATCACAAGTCGTTGTAATTTTGGTCTGGATAACTGCAAACTCAAATCCGCCAGCGGTAATCGTCTTTAGGGGATCATTGCAGCTTTGCCCCTTATTTTTGCTTTTGAACTTCGCAATGTGTGCAATGGTAAGGCCCTGCCGGTCGTGGCTGGTCGATGTATGCAGCGGGAAGTTCATTCGCTGGCCGTGTTCCGCTCCGCCGTAATACTCCGTTAAATAGGCGGCCGCGGCTCCGTATCGATTTGCGGCATCTACCGTCATGATCGGTTCATCAACAGCCTGCCCCCGCACTTTTTCAGACTGCTCTGTGTGATACTGGATTAAGCATGGAGCCACAACGCACTGTTCCGCTTTTGATACCGCCGGCCGCGTGGGCTGATCTACGCCATAGGAACGATCCTCTGAAAATCCGGTCTGCCCGATTGCCGTCATGATCGGAGTAACCAGCATCTGACCCCCGCCACCGCCTGTTCTGACGGTATCGACCGGCTCCGACACTGGATGCCCGGTCGCATTGGTCGTATTGGTCACGGTCCACGGCTCTATGACGGGTTTGCATAAGTATTGCTTGGCGCTTGAAACAATCGTGCTGACTGGTTCATCGATCGCTTGCACTCTTGGGGCCTGTCCCGGCCGCTCCCCATACCCGATAGGAACCAAGAAAGGCTTTCCGGATTTTAAAACAAACTTGTCCAGCCCGCGGGCGGCGCGCTGCATGGTATTGTCTGCAAGGGGCCTTACTGCCTGCACTCCGTATTTCTTTTTGATTTCCTGCTTGGTATCAAAAATTGACGGGCAAGGAATGCTCCAATCAATAATTTCAGCGGCGGAGCGCCACGGCTGAAGCTTTCCGGAATTTACGGCCTCGCTCTCAGGATCCCCGTGCGTAGGCTCTGGCCAGACAATCGGCCGGCCGTCACACCGCGCAACCAAAAAGAACCGTTTGCGGATGGTAGGGGCTCCGTAATCGCATGCCCTCAGTTCCCGGTGCTCGATCACATATCCCAACGCGGCAAGCTGCTCTTTCCAGCGCTCAAACGTGGTTCCAGCCAGCTTCTTAACCGGCTTGCCCTTACGGACCGGCCCCCACGTCTGGAATTCCTCCACATTTTCGAGGATAATCACCCGCGGCCGTACCTTCCCGGCCCAGCGAAGAACAATCCACGCAAGGCCCCGAATGTTTTTATCTCGTGGCTTCCCGCCCTTGGCTTTGGAAAAATGCTTGCAATCAGGCGAAAACCATGCGAGCCCTACTTTCTGGCCGCCGCAAACCTTCACCGGATCAATATCCCATACGCTGGCCTGATAGTGCTTTGTGTATGGGTGATTTGTTTTGTGCATCAGAATGGCATCCGGATCATGATTGATCGCAATATCCACCGGCCGGCCGGTGGCCAACTCGATTCCCGTACTGGCCCCCCCGCCTCCGGCAAAATTATCAACAATTAGTTCCCCGAACAAATCCATCTGCGGAGCGGGCCTTGTATTCTTCTTTTTCATTTAGGCCCCCTCCTGCCCCTGCTCGGCGCCGCTCCGGATGAAATCAAAAAGAGTGGGCTGACTGATCTGCGCTTCGATGGATTCCAAATAATTCACGCCGTCACGGAAATAATCGGTATTGAGTTCGATCCCGACACCGTACCGGCCCATTTTTACGGCCATGTAAGGTACCGTCATAAGGCCCGCGAACGGATCCAGCACCACATCCCCCGGATTGCTGTATCGGTTGATGATCCGCTCCACGATATCAATCTGCAAAGGGCAAACGTGTAGCTGCAGCCTTTTCTGGCTCTGGCTGGTATTGAGGGTGCGCATACGATTTATGTCGTCCCACACGTCCGGGGATTTGCTGGCAGGCGGCGCGGTCATAAAGGTTTTGGACAACCGTCCGGCTGCGTCGATTTCTTTTGTGATCTCCACGTGACGATGAAAATCGTATACATTGTTCTGCGCGAACTTTTTGAACGTGCGCTGCACCTGACTGATCGGCATTGCGCTGATCTCCTGACTGGTCAGGAAACGATCCCCGGAGGACGGCCAGAATGCGTGGGCGTCGAGCTGCCACTCTGCCAACGAATAATCCTCCTTGGATTTTTGCACCGGTTCATCCGCATAGGCTTTTGTCCGGTTCGTCGGTAGCTTGCGGAATAGCAGAATGTATTCCGGGCAGCCTACGCCCATTTTGCTGCCATCCTTGCACTGCTCTGTATAGCCTAGCCGGTAGGTCTGGTTATTCTCCCGCACGACATCTGTAACCACCGTGATCATGCCAAAATACTGAAACCCGTGCCGCATATAGTGGGCGATGCACAAAGCGTGGAACGGTTCGATAGTCGGCATCCCGGTCCCGGTCTGGCTGCCGAACAACACCCGATCTTTGACATGGCAGGCGAACACTCTCCCCGGCTTCAGGACGCGCAGCAGATGCGGCGAAAGAAAATCCATCTGCTCGAAAAACCGCTCCGTGTCCGGATTGTGTCCGAAGTCGTTATAGCTGGCCGTGTATTCATAATGGTTTCCAAACGGAATGCTGGTGTGAATCAGGCCCACGCTGTTATCCGGCATGTTCTCCATTTCTAAAATACAATCGTTATTGATTGCCCTGTAATGCGCTCCCTGCTTTTCCAATCGTTTCACCCCTATGTGTCGTTTCAGCTTTTCGATGATTGATGTACCTGACAATCCATATTTCTTCACGATAGCAGCCATTTTGGCAGTCATTTCATCGTACTGCTTCCATTTCTTTTTCAATGCCGCGAGAACTTCCGCCTCGGTATCCATGTAAATGATGTCGATGATTACCTGCTTTTCCTGCAAAAAGCGGTAAATGCGGTGAATGGCCTGAATAAAATCGTTGAACTCATAATCAATTCCGACGAATATGGCGCGGTGACAATGCCGCTGAAAGTTGCACCCGGATCCTGACAACTCTTTCTTTGTGGCAAGCAGCCGGAACTTGCCCTCGGAAAAGTCAATGGTGTTTTGCTCCCGGGTGTCGAGATCCTGCGAACCGTATATCTCAACGGCATCTGGCAGTATCCTTTTGATCTCCCGGCGTTCGTCCTCCAGATCGTGCCACAGGATAAAATGCTCGAACTGGCTCCGATTGATGATCCGCTCCGCTTCTTTTACCCGCTCCGCTATGCTATCGCGCTTGATGCGATGCGCGGCCGGCAGGGATACGGAAGCGTCCTGAAACAGCCTTACCTGATCATTTTTATCGATTTCCGTCGTGTTCTGGGATTTCAGTTCATGGTAAAAGACTTTGAGCGGCGGCAGATCATAGCCGGTGTCGTCATAGCCTAAATCGGACGGCTTACTGATGTACAGCGCCCAGCTCGACACCCACAACCAGAAATCATCCTCTTTACCGGGATACAGTGTCAGGTTGTTGGCCTTGGTGCTGTCGCGCTTGAAAAAGCGGGTGAGGGCCTGCCCGGTGTCCATTACCTCCAGAAATCCGGCGTAGTGAATCAACTCTTTGTATTTGTTCGGGGCCGGTGTCGCGGTGGCGACGAGTTTAAAAGGAACACCCTTAAACTTGTCCAGGAACACCTGATAGGTTTTGCTCCCGAAGCTACGCAGCACCGATGCTTCATCGAGCCCCGCGGCGGCTGTGAAATAGGCGGGATCTATGTCCCCGTCCCGGACGCGCTCATAGTTGGTAATCAGGATTTGATTCTTGCTGTTTCGGGCCTCTTCCATGGTGCGTACATATTCCGGCGCCGGGATTTTGAGTTTGTCCAACGCATCCCTGTAAAACTCCTGCTTGACTCCCAGCGGCATGGTAATCAGAGACTGACCGCCAGCTCGCTCCGATACGATTCGGGAATATTCCAATTCCTGCATGGTTTTACCAAGGCCAAACGCTTCAAACAGGGCGCGGCGGCCGCCTTTTACCGCCCACATTACCGCGTCGCGCTGGTGCGGCTTCAAGATCGGGTTGACGTCGTCCGGTGTAATGGTAAACCCGCTTTCCGGGGCAATATCTATTTTGGATTGTAAAAAATCCAGATAACTCATGCTGTATCACCTACTCTTCAAACTTAGCGTAATCTTCTCTTGGCATGTCCAGCCCGATTTCATCACATATGATCCGGTCGAGGTGTTCCCAAAATATCGAGTCATTTTTGGCATCCGCTCTCATGGCATTTACTTCATCATATACGGCCCCAAGCCGGGCCGCTCCAAAACCAAAGCGACGATTCAGAGCGCAAAAGGCAAGCTTCATGCACCGACGCAGTATTTCATCCTCTTTTTCGTCGATGTAGGATTGCACAACCTTTTTTCCGACTCCGGACATAAGGCGCTGCGGTGGAATTCTGGCTTTCATTTCCATTTCACCAGCCTTTTCAGCTGATCAATCCAGCCGTGAATATCTCCGTCCAACCGAATTCCGTTCATTCGGTCCATAAACAAAACCGCTCCGTTAAATTTCACCCGGAAATATTCAATCTGTGACGGCTCCACATATTGATGGTTAAAAATATGTGCTCAACAAAAATACCGGCGTAGCGCACGATCTAGACCATGAGGATACCAATTGCCAAATTAATGAAATCCGCAAGGAACATATTTATGCTTCGGATTATTTATACGCCGATATTAAAAGTCACAGCGACTACAAAGAAGATTGTGATTATTGTCTAAATAAGGATGGATAATAATCAGCCCCGATGCTCACGTTCATACCGTGAGCATCTTCTTTTTCGAGGAATAATCGCTAACCGATCAAACTCTTTCAAACAATCACCGAAAGCATCTATCATTTCATCTCTAGAAAATTCGGAACGATCTGCTATTGCAAGAATTTGCTCAACAAAAAACTTTTTCGTTTCTTTATTCATACAGCATTCTCCTTTCTGCTGGTCTTATTTCGCAAACTGCTGTTCCAGCTCAAAAATTGCCCACCGAAGCACGGCCGCGGTGTCAGGGTCTTTTTTCTCAACCTTGTGTAGCAGATCATACAGACGATCAATGCGCTTTTGTTCTAATGTCATGGTAATGCTCCTTTCCGTCGGCCTGCGCCGGCACTATCACCCCGCCGCTATGTACCGCTGCCGTAAATCACAGTCCGGGCAGACATATCCGACAGGGCTTGTCCTAATGCTTACGATCCATACCCGCCCGCAGCGGGTGCAGGCGGCGGTCATGACGTTTGCTGCAAATCCAGATACTGCAGCAGATCGTCCAGGTTTATCAGCCGCTTGCGCCCGGCCATAACCGATTTGACTTTGCCGTCCAGCGCGAGCCTTCGGATAAAACATTGTGTCACCGCAGTGTTAGGATCTACGGCTTTGATTTCTTCTGCAGCTTCTTTGAGCAGCCTCATACGGGGGATTGGCATTATGAATTACTCCTTTCAACAAAACTAAATGTTTGTGTAATTTAACAACAAAATTATTACTTTTTAGTAGAACAGGTTTTGTAGAGTTATGCTTAGCTTTGCACAGTAAGAATTTGTCAGCGGCATTTTGTAAATTGTGCACAAACACATATGTTGTACCAAGCTTTACAAATTTCTCAATATGTAGTACGGTAATGTAAAACATACGAGGAGGTGAAAGACTATGGCAAAAAGCAATCCGAAGCAGACAAGCCCTAAGGCGGCATCTGCGGCGTCAAAAGTTCTTCGAGATGGAAGAACTAGTTCAACCAGCAAAACCGCTGCTGGAAGCGCGCTGTCCCAGGCAAAACCAAAATCTAAATAATCTCTACCAGCTGAGCAGGATGTGAGCGCATTCTGCTCAAACTCTTTTCTCTGGGAAAAAGATATGCTTTATCTCCTGGGCGGAACTGATCTTAAGTAATTTACAAATCTGCTGCACTTCTGTAAGCGACCAATCGTATTTCCCATGCATCTTCTCTGAAAAGGTTTTTTCATTGAGACCCATTTTCCATGCGAGCTTTCGCTGTGATGTACCGTGCTGCGCAATTTTCCCACGCAGTAGACTATCGCAAAACACCCTCTCCCCTCCTTTCTAAGCTGATTTCTGATCGTCATCATTTGGCTTCGTGGGTTTTAAAAAGAAATTAGTATCTACGCCCAAAGCCCAGCAGATATTTGAGTACTCTTCAAAGGTGAACCTGCGTTTTCCATTAAGCGCCAAATTAAGTTTTGGCAAAGGTATTTTAGCTTTCCGGCTTAAATGCGTCTGGGATATACCGTTAGAATTTAAAAAGGCAAAGATTTTTGCACTGACACACATCGCCCTTCCTCCTTTTTCGATTATTTCGAAGTTTAAGATTATTATATTTCGATTATTTCGAAATGTCAACATACAATTTCAGAATTTTCGAAATTAAATCTTTACAATTTCGAAATATTATGCTATGTTATTTACAAGAGAGGATGTTGAATATGACGTTCGGTGCGCGGTTACGCCAAGCCAGAATAAATGCAAAAATGACACAAAAGGAGCTTGCAGGTAAAATCGGAGCAAAGCATAATTCAATAAGCAATTGGGAAAACGATCAGAACAAACCAGATCCTGATACAATAGAATACATATGTGGTGTGTTAAACATTACACCAAACTATCTACTTGGGGCATCTTCAGGTGAAAAAACGGTTTTTCATTTTCCTAATATTGAGCCCCTTCCCAAAATGAAAAAAATCCCCCTGCTCGGCACAATTGCCTGCGGGGAACCTATTCTTGCAGAAGAGAACTTCGACGGGCTTGTGGTCTGCCCAGATAGCATTGAAGCTGATTTCACCTTGCGCTGTAAAGGTGACAGCATGATAAACGCTCGCATATTCGATGGTGATTTGGTTTTTATTCGTCAGCAGTCTGATGTGGACAATGGTCAGATCGCCGCTGTTCTTATTGACAATGAAGCCACTCTCAAAAGGGTATACAAACAAGACGGCAAACTAACGCTCATGGCAGAGAATTCTGCATATCCGCCCTTTATATATTCGGGGCAAGAGTTGGAATATGTGCGCATCCTTGGGAAAGCGGTCGCGTTTATGAGTGCCGTAAGATAAGAAAAGTCCCATACACTACCGCTAATAGTGTATGGGACAAAAGCGGAAAGTTGAGAAGCACTCTCCTTATTTAATTATACAACATTGGAAAATGTTGTCAAGAAAGGGAGAACTTGTTATGAAATGCTCAAAATGCGGCGCAGAGTTTGAGGGAAAATTTTGCTCAGAATGTGGAACACCTGCAAATGTACAGCCAGACCAAGCCCCTCCATCAACCACACAGCCCCCCATATATCAGTCACCAGTAGTCCCTCAAAAGAAAAAGGGTGGATGTTTGAAAGGCGGTCTAATTGCTCTGGGCGCTATCGTGTTGATCGCTTTGATTGCCAATCTGGCTGGCGGGGATGACGGCAAGCCAACAGTTGCTTCTCAGGCACAATCCAGCACAGTTTCTGCTGATGCTCCACCCAGTTCAAAACCAGAACAACCTGAGCAAACTGTTTTCGAAGTAAATCAGCCTGTTCAGAAAAACGATGTTGAGCTTACCGTTACAAAAGTGGAAAAATCGAACGGTACGGATTATGACAAGCCAAAAAGCGGGATGGAATTCGTAATTGTAACTGTTAAGTATAAAAACATCGGCTCCAAGGATACCGTTTCATATAACCCATATGATTTTAAGATTAAAAACAGCAAAGGACAAATTACCAGTCAATCTTTTACATTAGTGAATACAGACACCGCCCTTTCTAGTGGCGATTTGGCTCCCGGTGGAGAGATTGAAGGCACAATCGCCTTTGAACAGCCTGCAGATGATGCCGCACTAGTTCTTCAGTATACCGGAAACATCTTCAAAACAGATTCTGAAATCGACTTCAAATTAAACTAATAAGGGGAGAAGCCATGAAAAAGGTAATTGTATTTCTGCTATCTGTTATTATGTCCTTGCAACTTGTGGCCTGTGGCCCGGCCAGCTCCCCATCGGCTGCATCTGGTGATGCCAATTCTGAATCGCACATTTCTTCAGCGGTTACCTCTGAAGGATCTTCTCCGGGCGTTGGTGCTGAAAAGGGGTTATTCGATGTATCTGTAACTTTCCCGGCAGAGATGTTTGAAGATACCGACTTTGAAACGATAAAGAAACAAGCTGAAGAGCAAGGTATTAAAAGCGTAACTAAAAACGATGACGGTTCGATCACCTATAAAATGTCCAAAGCCGATCATAAAAAGATGATGGATGACATGAAAACCAGCACAGCTGAAACTTTGAAAGGCTATGTAACTGACACAGATTTAGAGTCTATTACAGACGTTTCCTTTAATGATGATTTCAGTCAGATCAAAATATCCGTTGATAAAGAGAAATACGAAAATAGCATGGACTCATTTGCAGCCTTGGGAGCAGGGTTCCAGGGCATGTTCTATCAGTTGTTTGACGGACGTAAAGAGGCCGACGTGTCGGTGAAAATTGATTTTGTTGACAACAAGACCGGTGAAGTATTGGATAGCACCACATACCCGGATGCTTTTAATGATTCTAGTTCAAAATAATAAATAAAAAGCCGCTCCACCCTGTTTGCACCAGGATAGAGCGGACACCATCAACCACGGGCTGACGGCACATATTAAATGCTTTTATATTGTACCAGTTTAGCCCGGAATAATCAATAATCCCGGGCATTTTTATGCCCTTTTTTAGGAGGCGCAATTTTGGCAACGATAACAAAGCGCGGCGAAAGTTACTTGATTCGATGCTTTGATACGATGGCAGGGAAGCAGCGATCTAGAACATGGAAGCCAGAGTCCGGCATGACTGAGCGCCAAATAAAAAAGGCGCTCAACATCGCAGCTGTAGAATTTGAAAAGCAAGTGGCAACGGGTTCCTATATCGACGGAACCATTACCTTCTCAGATTTTGCTGAGCGCTGGTTTGCTGACTATGCTGAAACTCAGCTCCAAGAAAGCACTTTTATCAGCTACAAAAACAAGTTGCCGCAAATAAATGCGGCTATTGGGCATATAAAGCTTGCTAAGCTTCAACCAAACCACATTATTGAATTGCTTAAGGGTCTATCCGCAGAGGGCGTAAGGCGTGACGGGAAATATTCGGCAAAGCCGATCATAAAAGAAACGTTGAAATCGAAGCACTTAACGCAGACGCAGCTTGCCTCTGCAAGCGGGCTCTCCAGAGCACTGACAAATCGCTGCATTAAGGGACAGAACGTTTCGCGCCGTACCGCTCTGGCCGTTTGTGGAGCCCTCAACCTAAAGATAGAGAAAGTGTTTGAATACCACGGGAAAAATAAACTCTCTGGAAATACCCAGCTGCATTATTACCATATGGTGCAGTCTATCCTCTCTACTGCGGTTGAATGGCAGGTTATACCGAATAATCCGTGCGATCGGGTAAAGCCGCCAAAAAAGCTTGACTCCCCATCTCAGTCTGTGCTGACGGTAGAAGAAGCACAGAAACTGATAGAGTGCCTTGATTCTGAGAGCATTTTACACCGAGCGGCGGTTCTGCTTTTACTCTACAGCGGCGCCAGGCGATCAGAAATCTATGGCCTGAACTGGGAAGACGTTGTTCTAAAGAAGATGCAGATCTCCATTACAAAAACGTGGAAGCGCGGCAAGGACGGAAAGTTTAATTATTATCCGTGCAAAAACAAATCCTCTGAGCGTGTCGTTGCCCTCCCAGAGTGCTGCAGGGTGATTCTTACGGAACTTCGGCTGCACCAGAATTCACAGAGAATAAAATGTGGAGATTATTGGGGAGGGTCTCCCGCTCTCATGTTGACCGAAGTCGGCAATCATGCTTCTCCTGATGAATTGACAAGCTGGTTCCGCAGATTTTGCAGAAAGAACGGTTTCTCTGAAGAAGTACATATTCACACGCTTCGGCACACCTCCGCGACTCTGCAAATCGAATCCCATCAAAGTATTAGAGCGGTATCTGCAAGGCTGGGGCACAGCCAGACAAGCACAACAATGAATATTTATAGTCACGCAATCCAGTCAGCAGACGCCACTGCTGCAGAAATATTAGGATCCCTTTTGCCTATTAAAAAAAGAAAAACGGATTAATTTTTCACCTGACTAGTACAAAACTAGTACAAACCTGTTTTTGCACCCGCAAGAACAGCATAAATACAAAAAATAAAAACCCGCAGAATCCTAGGATTCATGCGGGTTTTCGTATGGTGCTGGTGACCGGACTTGAACCGGTACGGTGTTGCCACCGAGGGATTTTAAGTCCCTTGCGTCTGCCGATTTCGCCACACCAGCGGATAGAACGAAGTTTATTATAACACAAATTCAAGAGCAAAACAACAAAAAATCTACCGGAAAAACAAAATGATCGAGCCGGTGCTTTTACACTGTCCCAGCCGCCCAAAGCGGAATTGCGGTGTACGGCGTTGCGGCTGTTACAACGCACCAGGTATGCAAATTTCATTGCAATTGCAATAAAAGTCTACCGCACAGCCGGTGGGTGTTCTGCGGTGAAAGGCGGTGTTCCCTTGCGGGGAATCACCGCCGGAACACCGCCAAAACAGTCTGCACCATAATTTTGATATCCTGCCAGACAGAAATGTGGTCCAGGTACTCCAGATTATAACGCATCTTCTCGGGCAGAATCTGATGAATATAGATTTCTTCCGGGTCCCCGCCGGAATTGAGCAGCTCGTCTTCATCCTTAAACCGGATGCTCGCCGTCGCCGTTATACCCGGAGGCACCAACAGCGTAGCCAGATATTCCGGCTCATAGGCATCGACATATTTTCGCACCTCCGGCCGGGGACCGACAAGGCTCATTGTGCCCTCAAGCACATTCAAAACCTGCGAAAATTCATCCAGACGGCATTTGCGAATCAGCTTCCCCACCCGGGTGATGCGGGAATCCCCTTCTGTTGTCAGGGCAAGTCCCTTTTTGTCGGCGTCCTGCACCATGGAACGAAACTTGAAAATCCGAAAATCCTGCCCGTACTGCCCAACTCTCACCTGCCGGTAAAACACCGGCCCTTTGGAATCGATCTTGATCGCGGCGGCCAGCAGCAGAAAAGCCGGCGAAAGCAGCAGCAGAATCAGTGCCGATACAATGATATCGAACACCCGCTTGCAAAACAACCGCCCTCTCTGCCGATTGAGCATCTCTATATAAGGCTTGATTTCTTCTTTCTGCATCCACTGGGGCAACTCCTGATACTGCACGTTTTTCACCATTTTCCTTCAATTCTTTGCATGGAAGCTTCTACCTATCATTATGGCAGAAAATTCTTCTTTTAAACTGTACCCAAAGAAAGAAGATTTGTCAAATTCTTTTTCTTTTTGTCGGTGGTGTCAACGAAACAATTTACGAAACCGTCTCTGAATGTTATAATAGCCTCACGACACGATCCAAAGCAGAACCTCGGACGTCTGAGAGTACATTCAAACACATTCATGCTAGAATAGTCTCACGGCACGATCCGTTTTTCTTTAACAGAAGTTGTTGTCAGCTGTCAATTCACATAGAAAAGCGGAAGCGCCTTCGCGGCGTAATCTTATGAGAAACGGGGGAATTCGATGTATTATCTTGGCATCGATCTGGGCGGCACCAATATTGCCGCGGGTGTTATCGACAAAAGCGGCAAGCTTCTTTCAAAACAGTCTATGCCGACCGGCGCTTTCTGCACACCGCAGGAGCTGTGCGACCGGATTTCCGAGGCCGCCCGGGAGGCCGTCTCGGCGGCTGGCCAGTCAGTGGATTCCGTGGGGATCGGCTGCCCCGGCTCTGTAAACCGCAACACGGGCATGGTTGAGTTGACGCCAAACCTTCCGCTGCGTCATTTTCCAATGCGCGAGGAGCTGGAGAGCCGCCTTCATCTGCCGGTGGGCGTAGATAACGACGCCAACGCCGCAGCCTGGGGAGAATTCAAGGCGGGTGCGCTGCAGGGCGCTTGGAATGCCGTGGCCATCACCCTTGGAACAGGGGTTGGCAGCGGACTGATATTAAATGGTAAAATCTACGCGGGGCAAAACGGCGCAGCGGGAGAAATGGGCCACATCGTCATCGAACGGCACGGAAGGGCCTGCAACTGCGGCAGACACGGCTGCTGGGAACGCTATGCTTCCGCCACCGGCCTGATTCTGACGACCCGGGAGCTGATGGAGCAGGACGCCGCCCATGAGAGCCTTTTGTGGGAGATGCTGAACGGCGATTTAAATCAAATTTCGGGCAGAAGCGCATTTGACGCCATGCGCCGGGGCGACACCCTGGGGCGGAAAATCGTGGAGGTTTATACGGAAGATATCGCCTGCGGCGTGATCAACATCATCAACAGCCTGCAGCCAGACGTAATCTGCATCGGAGGCGGTATCAGCCGCGAGGGGGAAACCCTTCTCGCACCGGTGAGGGCAATTGTGGACCGGGAACAGTTTGTGACCAATTCTCCGCTGAAAACGAAGCTGGTGACCGCCCAGCTGGGCAACGACGCGGGCATCATCGGCGCGGCCCTGTCGGGCGCAGAGCTTTGCGGCTTTTCTGTCTGAGCAGAAAGCAGCCAAAAGGGCTGTTGCAAAATGAATTTGCGATAACAAATCGCACAAAGAAAGAGCCCCAAAATAAGGAAATGCGCCTTGGAGCGACTTTTACAGGTCAGACCAAGACGCATTTTTTGTGTATATCTTTTGGATAAGGCTGTTTTGCAACCGTTCTTTTTTGATAAAAAATATCTCTTGTGCAATAAAATGTTGCTGACACCCCACACTCAGCTGGCGGCGAACTGACTGTTGTATATCTCGGCGTAAAATCCTTTTTTCCCCAGCAGCTGCTGGTGTGTGCCCTGCTCCACAATTTCGCCGGCGCGCATCACGAGAATCAGATCCGCCCCCTGAATGGTGGAAAGGCGGTGAGCCACCACAAAGCTGGTGCGACCCTCCATCATCCGCTGAAACGCTTTCTGCACCAAAAGCTCGGTTCTGGTGTCGATGCTGCTGGTCGCCTCATCCAGAATCAGCATGGGCGGGTCAACCAGCATTACCCGGGCAATACAAAGCAGCTGGCGCTGTCCCTGCGATAGATTTCCCCCGTCCTCCGAAATCATGGTGTCGTAGCCGTTCGGCAGACGGGTGATAAAGGAGTGCGCCAACGCCGCCTTCGCTGCAGCGGTCACCTCTTCCGCACTGGCGCCCGGCTTGCCATAGGCGATATTCTCGCGGACTGTGCCGGAGAAAAGCCAGGTATCCTGCAGCACCATTCCGAACAGAGACCGCAGGCTGCCGCGCGTGATCTGCCGCACATCCGTGCCATCCACGCGGATGCTGCCGCTGTCAACATCATAAAAGCGCATGAGCAGGTTGATAATCGTCGTTTTACCGCAGCCGGTGGGGCCTACAATGGCGATCCTCTGCCCCGCGTGAGCGGCCAGATTGATATTTTGCAGCAGCTTTGTTCCGGGCCGGTAAGAGAAATTCACATTGCGGAACTCCACCGAATGGCGGCCGCCGTTATGAATCACCTGTGCGCCGGTCGGCTCCGTGGGCTCCTCTTCCTCATCGAGCACCTCAAACAGACGCCGGGCCGAAGCAAACGCGGTCTGAATCTGCGTCAGCACGGCGGTAACCTCATTAAACGGCTTGGTATACTGGTTGGCATAGGCCAAAAAGCTCATGATCTGCCCCACGCTCAATCGCGCGGGGATACCGGTAATGGCGCAGATGGCGCCGATTACCGCGACGGAGGTATACACGATGCTGTTGACAAAGCGGGTGGAGGGATTCGACAGCGAGGAATTGAACTGCGCCTTCTCCCCCGCCTCGTACAGGCGGGAATTGATTTCATCGAACGTACTTTCCGCGCGGTTTTCATAATGGAACGCACGAACGGTTCTGATCCCGCTGATCATCTCTTCGATTAAGCCGCTGAGTTCCCCCTGGCACGCCTGCTGATCGAAAAAGCGCTTGCGCGAAATCCGGGCAATGAAGGCGGCAACAAACAGGGACAGCGGTGTGACGCACACCACCACAAGCGTGATGATCGGGCTGATCGTCAGCATAAACAGCAGCGTGCCCACAATGGTGACCACACCGGTAAACAGCTGGGTAATCCCTTGCAGCAGGCCGTCGGAAACCTGATCCACATCGTTGACGACGCGGCTGACAAGATCGCCGTGCGCGTGACTGTCGATATAACGAAGCGGCAGGCGGTTCACCTTCCCGTAGGCCTGCACCCGCAAATCGCGCATCGTGCGGTAGGTCGCCTGATTGGTGCAGTACGTCATAATCCACTGGAACAGCGCGCTGACCAGCACGGTTACCGCAAGCAGCAACAGAATGCCGCGCATCCTCTCGTAATTGACCTGGCCCGGAGCGACCATCTGATCGACCGCATGACCAATCAGAATCGGGACATACAGCGAAAGCGAGATATAAACGATCGCGCAGATCAGTGCGCCTGCAAGATAGGCAATATAGGGCTTCATATAGCCGGCGATTCGCCTGAGTACCGAGCGATTCATCCGGCCACCTCCTCATGATTCATCTGCGACAGACAGATTTCCTGATAGACAGGGCAGCTTCGCATCAGCTCTTCGTGTGTGCCGATGCCGGCAACGGCCCCGTCATCCAATACAATAATGCGATCTGCGTGGCGGATGGAGCTAACCCGCTGGGACACGATCAGAACCGTCGCGCCGGCCGTATCATTGCGAAGGGCGCGACGCAGAGCGGCGTCGGTTGCGAAATCCAGTGCGCTGGAGCTGTCGTCCAGTATCAGCACCTGCGGATTTGCCGCCAGAGTTCGCGCAATCGCGAGGCGCTGGCGCTGACCGCCGGAATAATTTTTACCGCCCTGACTGACCGGCGAAGAGAGGCCCTTCGGCAGCGCGCGAACAAAATCCTCCGCCTGCGCCGTTTTCAGAGCCTGCCACAGCTCCTCGTCCGTTGCCGCCGCATTGCCCCACTGCAGGTTGCTGCGGATGGTTCCCGCAAACAGCTCGGACTGCTGCAGAACAATACCGACCCGACTGCGCAGCACGGCAAACGGATATTCCCGCACATCCACTCCGTCCAGCAGGACCTGTCCTTCTGTGACGTCATAGAAGCGGGGAATCAGATTCACCAGCGTCGATTTTCCCGAGCCTGTACCGCCAATAATCCCGATCGTTTCCCCAGCGGCGATTGCGATATTGCAGTCCCGCAAGGCGTATTCCCCGGACCGATGATACGAAAGGCCGACACCGCGGAACTCCACCTTCGGCGCGCCAAAAACCGGCTGCGGCTCCGCTGCGGAATCAGGCTCCCGAACGGTGGTTTCGGTATGCAGTACCTCGTTGACCCTGGCGGCGGAGGCCGATGCCTTTGTAAAGATCACCACGAGATTCGCGACCACCACAAGGGCAAGCAGCGTCTGATTCATGTAGTTAATCAAAGCCACGATCTGGCCCTGTGTGACGACGCCGGTATCGACGCGAAACCCACCAAACCACACAATCGCCAGAATCGAGAAATTGATCATGGCAAACGTGATCGGATTCAGCAGTGCGGAAAGCTTACCGACCCGAATCGCCGCCGCAGCCTGTTCATCCGTTGCATTGGTAAACCGCTCGGCTTCCTGCTCCTGACGGGAAAAAGCGCGGATGACCCGCACGCCGGACAGGCTTTCGCGCGATAAACGGGAAATGGCATCCAGCTTTTTTTGAATCGATTTGAAGAAGGGAACGGAACGGCTCATCACCAAATACAAAGCGAGGCCGATCAGCGGGGTCGCAACCACGAAGATCAGCGCCAACGGCACGTCGATCGTCATCGCCATAATAACAGCGCCTATTGCCAGAAACGGCGCGCGCACCACCAAACGAATCAGCATCGCAACCGCCAGCTGAAGCTGATTGACATCGTTCGTCAGGCGGGTAATCAGTGACGGTGTGCCGAAACGGTCGATCTCCGCATAAGAGAGCGTATTGATATGGCGGAACAATTCCCCGCGCAGCACCGTACCAAAACCCTGTGCGGCCACCGCGGCCATTTTCTGACACACGAGCGCAGAGCACAGGCCCACAACGCCGAGCAGCAGCATTACACCGCCCATCTGCCAAACATAGGGGACATCTCCCCGACGAACACCCTCATCGATGATCCGCGCGGTTACGATTGGAATAATCAGCTCAAAGATCGCTTCAATCAATTTAAATATAGGGCCAAGAACCACCTGTTTACGATACACTTTTAAGTATTTGCCGAGTTCCCGCAACATTGACCAAGCCTTTCTCTCAGGAATTTTCCGATGATATTGTTCCCATATCAATATGAAAATCAACTTTTTGTAATCGGCGCGAGGTATTCTGTCATTGATTCTTCATTTCTGCCCGCACAGAGCAAGAAAGATTTCGTTTTTCTCCGGACTGAGGATTCAATGTTCTCTCAGCCACCCGAAGCTTCGCTACGGCTTACGTCGTGAGGTTATTATATCATCCGTTCTCTACCTAGCCCGCAGCTCAAAATTCATTTTTGTTTTTCTCCGGACTGAGGATTCAATGTTCTCTCAGCCACCCGAAGCTTTACTTCGGGATGTGGCGTGAGGTTATTATAACACGATTTCCAAAGAATGACATCTCTTTCACTAAAAATTTGGATGGAGCGATCTCGGCAAATCTGCTTTCCGCGCATACTGACATCAAAAAACGGCGGGCAAATGAGCAAGCCGACAAATGGCAAAAAAATGTGCTCCAAACGATTTTTAGAAAGATTTTCAGCGTAATATTTCAGGAGAATTCCGACAAACTATATGGCAAGGAGTGATCGCATGGATAATCAAGAAAACCAATCAATGGGAAACTTACCAATGAATATTAACGCTGTTACACCCACACCGAAGCCCGATGCGCAGTCTATTACTCAGCTGGTAAAGCACGGTGGCCGCATTGAGGGCTATCAGCTTTCCAGCGGACAAATCATTTCGAAGGAGCAGGGTGTGGAACTGGCCAAGGCTGGGGCGATTCGGGGAGTTGCCGTTGCCACAAGAAACGGCAGCGAGTATCTTCGCTCTTTGCCCGATGGTGAGGAAAGCAATAATCTTGGTAACTTGCCGTCTATTTCGCAATAACGATTATAGAGCAATTCCATTTAATATGATTTTGCTTCAAAAATAAAACAGCAAAGAAAAAACCACCAGTAAAAACTGGTGGTTTTTTGGCTCCCCAAGTTGGACTCGAACCAACGACCCTGCGGTTAACAGCCGCATGCTCTACCGGCTGAGCTATTGAGGAATATCAGTGTTGGCGTCATCCTATTGTCCCGGGCCGTTACCAGCCAAGTATCTTCGGCACTGATGAGCTTAACTTCTGTGTTCGGAATGGGAACAGGTGGACCCTCACCGTCATCGACACCAACTATGTTCCGCAGAGGAGGTTTTCGCCTTCCTGTCGGATATTGTAAAAACAGTTTCCTGTTTCTTACGACTACTTCAAAAGATTGTTTTGGTGACCCGTGGGGGAATCGAACCCCCGTTACCGGCGTGAGAGGCCGGTGTCTTAACCGCTTGACCAACGGGCCACATCTCAGCCTTAGCCAGGTGCAGAGGTCAGAGATCCTCTCAAAGACCCCTGCCTGACTTCTTTTTGGTGCACCATCAGGGACTCGAACCCGGGACACCCTGATTAAGAGTCAGGTGCTCTACCAACTGAGCTAATGGTGCTTGCCAAGCGAATACTTGAACCTCTTACTGCTTTTCAGCAGCAGATGCGCTCGCAGCCCTTCGCCAATCCTTTCGTACCCTTCGGGCACTGAAAACTGAATAAAGAAGAAACAGAGTAAAAGCAAGTTGAGCAAGGCCCAACCAAGAATTTATGGTCAAGCCCTCGACCGATTAGTACTGCCAAGCTCAATGCATTACTACACTTACACACGCAGCCTATCAACCTTGTAGTCTTCAAGGGGTCTTACTAGCTTACGCTATGGGATATCTTATCTTGGAGTCGGCTTCACGCTTAGATGCTTTCAGCGTTTATCCGATCCGCACTTAGCTGCCCAGCTGTGCTCCTGGCGGAACAACTGGTGCGCCAGAGGTGCGTCCATCCCGGTCCTCTCGTACTAAGGACAGCTCTCCTCAAATATCCTGCGCCCACGACAGATAGGGACCGAACTGTCTCACGACGTTCTGAACCCAGCTCGCGTACCACTTTAATGGGCGAACAGCCCAACCCTTGGGACCTACTACAGCCCCAGGATGTGATGAGCCGACATCGAGGTGCCAAACCTCCCCGTCGATGTGGACTCTTGGGGGAGATAAGCCTGTTATCCCCAGGGTAGCTTTTATCCGTTGAGCGATGGCCCTTCCATACGGAACCACCGGATCACTAAGCCCGACTTTCGTCCCTGCTCGACTTGTCAGTCTCGCAGTCAAGCTCCCTTCTACCTTTACACTCTGCGAATGATTTCCAACCATTCTGAGGGAACCTTTGGGCGCCTCCGTTACATTTTAGGAGGCGACCGCCCCAGTCAAACTGCCTACCTGACACTGTCTCCCGCCACGATTAGTGGCGCGGGTTAGAGTGTTCATACAGCTAGGGTAGTATCCCACCAATGCCTCCATCGAAACTAGCGTTCCGATCTCTACGGCTCCTACCTATCCTGTACAAGCGGTACCAACACTCAATATCAAGCTACAGTAAAGCTCCATGGGGTCTTTCCGTCCTGTCGCGGGTAACCCGCATCTTCACGGGTACTATAATTTCACCGAGTCTCTCGTTGAGACAGTGCCCAAATCATTACGCCTTTCGTGCGGGTCGGAACTTACCCGACAAGGAATTTCGCTACCTTAGGACCGTTATAGTTACGGCCGCCGTTTACTGGGGCTTCAATTCAATGCTTGCACATCTCCTCTTAACCTTCCAGCACCGGGCAGGTGTCAGCTCCTATACTTCATCTTTCGATTTGGCAGAAACCTGTGTTTTTGCTAAACAGTTGCCTGGGCCTATTCTCTGCGGCCACATTGCTGTGGCACCCCTTTTCCCTAAGTTACGGGGTCAATTTGCCGAGTTCCTTAACTACCCTTCTCCCGTTGGCCTTAGAATTCTCTTCCTGTCTACCTGTGTCGGTTTGCGGTACGGGCGCCTCAGATATACATAAGACTTTTCTCGCCCTCGTCCAAGCATACTTCCCTACTCTAATTTCGGTCCCTTTCGCCCAGGTCAACCAACGCCTGGGTTATGCCCTTTCAAGGTGTCCTCTTACTTAAATCTTTTGGCGGCTACGGAATGTCAACCGTATGTGCATCGGCTACGCCTTTCGGCCTCACCTTAGCTCCCGGCTTACTTGGAGCGGACGAACCTTCCTCCAAAAACCTTAGACTTTCGGCCAATATGATTCTCACATATTTCTCGCTACTCATTCCGGCATTCTCACTTGTGTAAAGTCCACCAGCGCTCACGCTCTGACTTCACCCCTTACACAACGCTCTCCTACCATATTCTGCCGCTCTCCTCAGATTTAAGCGGGCATACGTCTTAGCCAAAGGTAATTTAACGCTGCAATTTCTATCTTTCACAGCATCTTTACTTCTTCAACTAACGTTCCCCTTAGGCTGTCTTTGGAATTCTTCAACGCCTTGCAGCGTAAATTCCCGTCAACCTTTCTTAAATACAAGGAGAGCAGCAGAATATCCCAAGCTTCGGTATACGATTTAGCCCCGTTAAATTTTCGGCGCAGGGGCACTCGACCAGTGAGCTATTACGCACTCTTTTAATGAATGGCTGCTTCTAAGCCAACATCCTGGTTGTCTGTGCACCCCCACATCCTTCTCCACTTAACCGTATTTAGGGACCTTAGCTGTGGGTCTGGGCTCTTTCCCTTTTGACAATGAAACTTATCTCACACTGTCTGACTCCCGTACATCAATTATCTGGCATTCTGAGTTTGATAGGGTTCAGTAACCTTTCGGCCCCTAGCCCATTCAGTGCTTTACCTCCAGTAATCTAATACGAGGCTAGCCCTAAAGCTATTTCGGAGAGAACCAGCTATCTCCGGGTTCGATTGGAATTTCTCCGCTACCCACACCTCATCCGCTACTATTTCAACAGGAGTCGGTTCGGTCCTCCATGGAGTTTTACCTCCACTTCAACCTGGACATGGGTAGGTCACCCGGTTTCGGGTCGAATACAACTGACTTCACGCGCCCGTTTCAGACTCGCTTTCGCTACGGCTCCAGACCTTAAGTCCTTAACCTTGCCAGTTATACTCACTCGCCGGACCATTCTACAATAGGTACCCGATCACCCATTGACGGGCTCTCGGTGCTTGTAAGCACAAGGTTTCAGGTTCTATTTCACTCCCCTCCCGGGGTTCTTTTCACCTTTCCTTCACAGTACTTTTCGCTATCGGTCACTGAGTAGTATTTAGGCTTGGAGGGTGGTCCCCCCATATTCCCACCGGGTTTCACGTGTCCGGCGGTACTCTGGATACAGCTAGCCGACTCGGAATTTCGCATACGTGACTTTCACACTGTTTCGTTGGCCTTCCCATGCCATTCTGCTATCCCTTGTCGTACATGTTGCTGTCCGAACCCCGGGGGTATTGCTACCCCCGGTTTGGCCTCTTCCGCGTTCGCTCGCCACTACTAGCGGAATCTCTGTTGATGTCTTTTCCTCGCCCTACTTAGATGTTTCAGTTCAGGCGGTTCCCCCTGTATGACTATGGATTCATCATACAGTGACTGGACATGACTCCAGCCGGATTGCTCCATTCGGAAATCTATGGATCAATGCCCACTTACGGCTCCCCATAGCTTATCGCAGTTAGTCGCGTCCTTCATCGGCTCTCAGTGCCAAGGCATTCCCCTTGCGCTCTTTGTAGCTTGACCATGTGATATTCTTGGTTCTTGCTTTGTTCTATCCAATACAGTCCTGAACTCGTTAGAACCGCATTGGTTGGTAAATTGTAGATTTAGATAAAAAACAATTTTTCTCGCTTTATCTGCTTCTTTTCTTTATTCAGTTTTCAATGTCCGGTGCACTCGTGCACTTTTTCGTCGCGATCGTCGATTCCGAGGAAAATTCCTCGCAGTCGCGTTCACAACCAAACTGCCGTTGTGCCTGCATTCTGCAGTTTTCAGAAAGCCAAATGCTTCTCATTGTTACGCGTGCACTCTGCTCTCCAACAAGAAAAACTTTGTGCGCGACGCATTTCCAGGTTTAACCTGGTGGTGGGCTCAAGTGGACTCGAACCACCGACCTCACGCTTATCAGGCGTGTGCTCTAACCAGCTGAGCTATGAGCCCATATCTTCGGCTAGAGGCCGTCGGCTTTCTCGCTTGCCTCTGTCACCCTTTTGTGCCATGCAAAGCTTTCACTTCACACAGTTACGCGTGCATTCCGCTCTCTGATTCAGAAAACTTTGTGCGCGACTTGTTTGCCGATTTAATCGGCTGGTGGAGATGAACGGAATCGAACCGATGACCCCCTGCTTGCAAAGCAGGTGCTCTCCCAGCTGAGCTACACCCCCATATTCAATTGAACATGAAGCTTCCCTCCGCTGGTGCGGATTCCTTCATTCCCTTGAAGTCCCTTTTCAGGGCCTTCAAAATTAAACAACGATAGTAGACTTGTCAGAACTTCGTAACCTGACCTTTGGATGTCTGACGAAACCGTAGTTCCATCATGTCTCCATAGAAAGGAGGTGATCCAGCCGCACCTTCCGATACGGCTACCTTGTTACGACTTC
>OBWS01000159.1_pt1 | contig 44954 bp, 45 predicted proteins | sample 1495291 | NCBI WGS metagenome assembly OBWS01 (sample SAMEA2580090, study PRJEB22360) | human gut metagenome | biome: human gut; feature: human-associated habitat; material: faeces | place: Denmark | collected 2008/2010 | reverse complement strand
CGGTCAATACGGGGTAGGCAGGCTGCAAGCCCTTGAGCAGCCGCTGGGCGTGGGCCGCTTCGCTTTCAGCTTCGGCTATGTTCATCGCGTAGCTGTACAGGTATGCACCCCACGGGATGCCCAGCCGACTGCACTCGGCTACATTCCGCGCCCACTGCTTGTCGTCCTGATCCGCCCGATCGCTGCCATAGCCGCAGCGCAGGATGGCAAAATCGATGCTGCCTTTTAGCTTGTCCCAGTCGACGCAGCCGTTGGCGCTGCTGACGTCAATGCCGTTAAGCATTGTAATCCTCCCCTGTGATGGTTTTGTACTGCTCGGCGGTGATCAATCCCTTCGCAACCGCCTGCCCGAGCTGCACCTTTGTAGCCCAGCCGCGCTGATAAGCAATTGTCCAAAACGCCATTACATTGCACCTCCCAGAGTCAGCGCCACGATCTGCTGACCGAGCGCATCAATTGTGGCTGCCTGCGCCGCCTGCTGCGTCTCCGCATAAGTGAGCTGCGCCAGCGTGACGCAAAACCTCTCCTCGGTAACAGCAGGGGTATCTGCTGTGGCCGGTACCTCTACGGATTTGAGCGACAGCGCGGCGCGAATAACGTAGTGATCGTATACAGCCTGCATCTGCTGGTCACCGTCCTGCGTAATAATTGTCAGACGGTCGGTCTTGGCGCTGTCGGTGGTCAGAGCGTCCAGATCGTCAAAAGAGATTGTGCCCTTGGTGATCTGTATCTCCAAGCTGTCCCGCTGCGCGCCTTGATGGTAGATCGACTGGCCGTCGATTTTGGCAACATCAAGTGTGGTGCCGTCCGCGAAAATGATTTGCTGTGACATTTTATCAACTCCTTAATCGTAGTCCGGTACGCGTATTACAACTTGTATTGTGGCTTTGTTTTCAACGTTTGCTATGGTTTTACCGGCCAGCCGGAGCGCTCCGGCTGGCCATGACATGGAATAGCGCCCATCGCTGTACCGCAATCCAGCCCCAATCTTTAATGTAAAAACACAACCAGACCCAGCCGGGGCACGAAGACTATAATCAGCTACGCTGTACTCAAGCTTGACCTCGTTTGTGTGTGGGGATACACCACATATGCTCCCAGCTGACGACTCGTAAGTGGGCATGGAATGTAAACTATTGACTCCAATTACCTCACCACTATTCGGCCATGACAGAGTTTCAGCCGTTTGATAGGTGATATTGACCGAATAATAGCGGATTGCGTTACCGCTGAATGATCTATGTAGATATAAGTAAAGACTGCCGTCTTCACCTATGGTCACAGTGTATTGATCGTCCGTGGACCCTAGATTCACCTCAATAGCAGTAACTATTGCGTCTATTCCGCTGAAAATCTTCCGGTTCACGCCGCCGCTGGCCGCATACAAATCTTTCAATTTTCGGTTGACTCCGCCAGATGGAGTGTATAGCTCTTTGAGTTTGCGGTTCACGCCGCCGCTCGATGTCCAGAGTTCCGGCATTAGTACACCCCCCACAACTTACCGGCGGCCAGCGTGGACGTAGGCGCGGCCGTGGATACGGTAAGAGAGCTGGTAATAGCTGTGGTGTCGGCCGAAGTGCCGCCGTTGGCCGGCAGAGTGGTGGGGTATGCGGGCAATTGCAACGTTGTCCCGCTTTTTGTCACCGCCGACCCGCCGATGGTTGCAGATTGGACGGCGGCATTCCACGTCGTGCGTTCGGTGGCGGTCATGTGGACGGTGGTTTCGTTTCCATGTGCGTTGATGTCAGACAGCTTCTGATTGAAAAGAGTACGCGATACCCCATCGGTTCCCTCAAATAAAGTAGTAATATCAGGCAATCCACTCGCCCCTTTCTAATTGCGTTAAGGTCAAATTCTTCGCGTCCAGCTGGTCAAACGTCATTAATTGGGCGTCCAGCTCATCCCAGGTTACATAGTGATAAGCAATGTCCAGCAGAAGATTGGCCGGAATCGTCTCATAGGCCGTTGCGTACAGCGGGTTCAGGTCGGCCACGCGGCTCTCTCCGCGGTAGCGGATTTTGATGACAAAATCCTGCACACTGATATCAACGCCAAGGCCCATGTACGCCTCCACCATTCCCCGCAATACGTTGACATTGATCGGCGGCTTCGTCATTAGCTTGGCTTTGAGCGCGTCGCGCCGCGCCTGTAAGGTAGAATTCAGCGGAGAGGACACGCCGAGCAGGCGTTCCCAGCGCTGTGCTCCCGCCTCGTCGCAGGTGGAAACGGATTTGTTCTTCACCATCCGCCGCACCTGCTCCGACAAAGCGTCCATCTGAATATTCACGACTCCGGCGATCGCGTCGATCTCCACAACATCCTGCAGTTTTTCAATCAGATAGCCTTTCAAATCGTTTTTATGGTCATAAAACATCAGCCGGTCACCTCGCTCACTGTGATCGTCCCGATTGTGGGCACCTGGTATGCGGCAAAGCTTTTTTGCAGCGACAGATTGGCGCTGGCACCGTTCATCGTCACGGTACCAACATCGACAATGCTCTCATGTGCGTTTAGAATATTCGCGACCAGCTTTGCGTAAAACAGTGTTTCCGCGGCAAAATCGATGCTGCCGATGTAATCGGCAATCGCCTGTTCTACCGAAGGCTTCACCAGCTCCAGGCCAGCCCCGGCTCTCAGCCGGATCTGCGCCGTTACATTCACCGGCAGATTCACAGAGGTTCCCACCGTTACCGTGTGGCCGATCGGCGCGATTCCGTCGCCGTCTGTGCCCATCACGGCCTGCACCTTGTTTACCAGTGTCTGTGTGGCGGTGTTGCCCTGTTCGTCGCCAATGATCAGCCCGACCCGTCCCGCGCCCATCGATGGAGCGCCGAATACCCGAACGGTACCCACGCCGTCAATGGCCAGCGTTTTTTCCTTGTAGTCCGCAATGTTTCCCCCGTAGGGCTGCTGCCGCACCGCGGTTTGAAACCGCGCGCGAAGACCATCGTCGCTTTCCTGATCCCGAGCAGGAATCAGCGCGGGGGCAACCAGCTCCGCCGACGCAAGGCCGTTGATGTTATCCACCGGCAAAATACCGCCGCCATAGGCGTTGCCCTGAATGCCGGATTGGTCGCAGACGGCCTTGTACCGGCCTGCCCCAAGCCTTTCCGTAACGGTAAAGGAGACATCCTGCACCGCAAAACAGCTGCCAATCGGAATCTCTTTGGGCTCGCCGTTCCCGTCGAAGGTGTTGATCTGCCGTACCGCCCGCGTGGCTTGTTCGCGGTCGACGCCGAAATCCGATGTAACCCGATCCAGCCACTCCTCCTGCGCTGTGTCCGCAAACAGCAGATCCGTCAAATACGCGAGCATATAGGCCTGCTGGGCCAGCACAAAGGCAGTGGGCGCCAGCGTGTGGTAAATAATACTTCCCTCGCGCTTATCGATATTGTCCGGCACCCGGTTCAGCATCTGCTTCAGGATCGCCTCGTACTCATAAGCTTCTGCCAAGCGTTACACTCCTTTCCGTGTTAAACTCTCCAAAGATGGTATTTACTGTAAAGCGTACCTTTGCGGCCTCCCGATCAAAGTCAACGGTAAAGTCGGAGATTCCCGTAATCCGGTCATCCTCGCCGAGCGCCTCTTCGATGCGCCTCCGTAAATCGGCCTTTGCGTATTCACGGTCCTTCCCGATCAGGTCGGTAAGCTCCACGCCGTAATCATATGAAAAAATGTCGTAGAAAAAACGCTCTGTAGAAAGCGCCAGCTCAGCCGCCTGCGCGGCGGCCTCTTTCCCGTCGATCATTCCCTGCAGGCGATTTCCGGACAGTCTCCACGTTTTAGATGGGTGAAAGCCGTCCGTGTCGTCTCCGTAGGTTTTCAGTACGCTCATCCAATCACCCCTATCACTGCAAATCGCTGGCCGCCGTGCTTTTGAATCAGGCTGACCCGCGCTCCGACCGTTACCACAAGTCCCTTCGGCACATCCACCATTTCGAGCGGAACCTCCAGGGGCCGGTTATCGATCTTCACGCTGCTGCCGCGCCATGTTCCATAGATCAAGTCGCACAGCACCTCATTTTGCAGGTATTCCTTTACAATGCTTTTAATTGCGGTATTTAAGTCCATATCATCACCACACAAATTTTAATTCCAGATTCATGGTGTGCCTGTTGTGGCCGAAATTGTGTGTTACCTGGTCAGCAACCGCCCACAAATCCAGACCGGCTTCGGCGATCTTGATCCGAATTCCGCTGCCGCCAAACACCCGGGCATCCCCCATGCAGTCGATCTTCAGGGTTTGGGTTTCCCGGTTTTTCAGCTGCAGCAGCTGATTCGCGCGCGCCGCCAGCTGCGATTCATTCAAGTCGGCGCTTACCTTATCAAAGAGCAGCAGCTTTCCCCAGCTTTTGATGTTGCCGGAATCCATCGAAACATAAGCGTTGCGGATGCCTGTTTTACTGTCGTCCCTGGCCACTTTAATGTAGTTGTAGGTGTCCTCGTCGATGGAGCGCTCATAGTCAAAGCCGGTTCCCATCGAGCCGTCCCCTATCAAAATCGGCAGCCGCAGGTCTACCAGATCGCGCAGCTCAATCGCTCCGAAGGTATCGCGCAGAACATACCAGTATCCGTTTGTATACAGATTTTCCTCGATCGATTGGTAAATCATATCCAGGTGAGTCTGATTATTAAATCGATACTGTGTCAGCTTTGCAGCGGTGCTGTCGATCTTCCCAAGTCGCACCCGGTCGCCGATGGCCGCCGCTACCGTGTTTAAAAACTCCGACAGCGTGCAAACCGGCCGAATGATGGAGTTTTTCGCTTTAAAATATCTCAGCTGGTCGTAGCAGACGCAGCTGAACTTTTTCGTGTCCTGCTTTGTCGTAAAGAGAAAGCCATAAAAGATATTTGCACTGCCGTAAGTGAAAATTACCGTGCTACCGTTTGGGAACATTCCAGCTTTTAAGGAAGGGTAATCAAAGGTCAACTGCCCGGCCCCGTTGTTCCAGGAGGACTGATAGGTCACGTTCAGCGCAATATCGGAAATATCGGTATTGTTGATTAATAGCATTGCATCACCCGCCTAATTGTTCTCGCCAATGCCTTTATTGACGATACCTTGGCCGCTCTTTATCCTTTCAACGAAAGAAGAAAGTGCCGTACTGATTGCATTTGCTGCCGCTTTACCCACAGAACTTTTCGGAAAAGATTCAGCAACGGAATAGGAGTAAGCCTGATCATCTTTGAGCATCGCTGGATTGATAACCGGCTTTCCGGTTTTGCTGTCAGAAATCCCGCCTCGGCTTCCACCCTTGCCGCCACCGGAATACCCACTTCCACCAGTGCTCTTTGTTGCGCCACTGGTACCGCTTATATTTGGCTTTGTTTGGCTTTCCAAAAGATGAAAATCCGCCACTATGCCTGTATGCTTTATTTCACCATCTTTTTTCTCATCCTGCTTTAATTTGTACGGTGTGGTTTTACTGTTAAAAACAACGGTTTTTGGAATTGCCGGTGCCTTACCCGGCCGCTTGATATACGGCACGTCAGTTGTTTTCACACCGGCCGCCTTGTACTCCGTTACCTTCACCGTCACACTGTAAACGCCAGGGTATTCTTCTTTTTTGCTGTACCCGGTTAAATAACCGGACATGGATTCGCTCCGGTTGTCCGAAACAAAAATGAAGCGGCTGGGGTCTTTGGTAGCGAGCAACACCTCAAACGCAGTGAAAACTTTGCTGGCGGCAGACCAATTCGGCAGCCGGTTCAGATTTTTCTCCGTCATTTCACATTCGATCGTCCACGTGCGCAGCTTCCGAGATTCCGGCACCGGGAAGAAACCCTGCCCGATGCCGTCATAAGAGGTGATCTCGCGTTCGCTGTCGTCGTTGACGCTCTTTATTCCATACAACAAAATACCGCCTAAATTGATATAATAGGTCATGTATACACCCCCGCCGGCTGAAGCTGTTGATTCTGATAGATCATGTCCCCCAGGCTGGAATTGATCTCGTTGAGATCCGCCGTCTGGCTCACATTCTGGTTCTGGATGATAACCTGCGGCACGAACTGCTGCATCCGAAACACCGCCATCGCCTTCTGCGCGGCCAGATCGAACTGGTACCGCAGCACTTCTTTTTGAATTTCCACCTCACCGGTCACCGCGATCGGAGCTGTGTTGGTAACCTCTGTCTGAACCTTCTGATTCATTGCGCCCAGAGTCGGTGTTTTCACATCAGCCATAGCCTTTTGGGCATCGGCTTGTGCACGATCCAAGTCTGCAAAGGCTCCTCCTTTGGAATCTTCCGGGAACAGCTGGTCCATCAGCTTTAATGCGCCTACCCCAACCCCTGCTCCAACAAGAGCAGAAATTATTCCGACAACATTTCCAGAGGCCGCGCCCATTGCAAGTTTCATAATTACGGTCACAATCGTGGCCGTCCTCATGGCTGCCTGATAGGCAGCCAGCGCAACCACAACCGCTTTCAAAACAAAAATCAGCGTGCTGCTGTTGTCCGCCACCCACTGCATCGCGTAGCCGAGCATCTGCATTCCGTTGCCGACCGCGTTAAAGAACCAGTCAAAGCCGCCAGATAGTAACTGATCGTTGAGCTGCTGGAGCAGGATGGACAATCCCTGAACCACCGAGCTGGACTGATCCCCCATGGCAAACTGCATGTTCTCACCAAACCTGGCAGCCTGCGTCTGCAAAGAAAGAAAATTTTTGTCTACCATTTCCTGCGTAGCGCCAAAATCGTTGAACACACCGTCAAGGTAGTCGATGGCCCCGCCCATGTCTCCGCTGCCGGTGAAGCCCTTTACCGTTTCCTCGTCCACCCCGGCAATGTGGTAGTCGTCGCGGATTCCCGAGGCATCGCCCGCTAGCAGCGCCTGCACAGAAGATACCGCATTGTCGGCTCCCTGAGACGGATCCCGCGCATAAAGGCGTTCCGCCAGCCCGTACATCCCGGTCAATTCATCCACGTCGTTCGTATAAGGCAAAAAGGCCTTCGTTGCATTTTGAACTCCGGCAATCCCCAATACGGATTTCTGCGCGCCGTAAGCCTCGGTGTAATCGTACAGGGCGGAGCCGGCCGTTTCGCTGCCAAGCATCGATTGAAGCGAAATTTGCTGTACCTGCTGATTCGCTCCGTTTTTTACGCCGCTGATCATCAAATCAAGGGCCTTTTTCCCCAGCTTGGCCTTGGAAATCGTGTCAGAAATCCTTTGATTGATTTTGCCGATCCCCTCCGAAGCATCGTTGGAGACGTTTTTGATGCCTGCAAGCCCGCTTTTCAATTCTTGTGTCGCGGTCAAGGCCATTTTCTGGTAGCTACGATACTTTTTGGAGGTTTGCAGAATCTTTTCCATATTGGCGGAGTATTGATCCGCCAGTTTCATAAGATCATTTAAAGTGTTTGCGATCGGGATTCCCCCCTTTTTCGTCATGGTTCGTATGGAGTTTATGACTGAAATCAATGGAGCCGAAAGCGGCGGATAAAATCCGCCGCGTCATTTTTTCCGCATCTCATTGTTTACGATCAGGTCGCTTGCTATGATCAGGGCGCGCTCCTGTACCGGCAGCTCCATAAAATCGTGGGGAAGAATGTTGTGATTCTGCAGGGCCAGATGGACATAGAAATAAAATCCGTCTTCACCCTGCTCAATCAGTTTTTTGCCTCTTCCACCTTTTTCCCAAAGTCGACCGTCACGTCGGCGTGCTCGTTATAAATACTGAGCAGCGCTCCGATTTCGCCGGCGGTGAACATGGATTTGAGCGCGTCCGTAGGGCTCAGGATTTTTCTGCCCTCCCTTTCGGAAAGAGCATCCAGCAGCTCCGCGCTGCGCAGGTTCGGGCGTACCAGGCTCGCGGCAATGGTGGGGTAAAGCGCCTCCAGCCCTTTGAGCCCCTTGGTCTGTACCTCGACCGACATCTGCGCCATTTCGTCCGCCGTCAGCACACGCATTTCAAATTCTGCGTCGCCAAAGCTGTTCAGCCTGAATGTCGCGTTGGGTTTGCGGTCGGGATGCAGAAACTGCATCAGTGACTTGTCCATTCTCCCGCCTCCTTATGCCAGATCAAAATCGTTGAAGGTAAATGAAGTTTCAATACTCTGGGCATTGTCGCTGCTGTCATCGAGCGCGATCAAGCCAATATTGGCGAGGATCACATCCGACAGCGTCACGCCGATTCGGTCATATTGAGAGCCCACGGAGTCCGCGTAAAACTGCAGACTGATGTTGGGAGCCAAACCGCCGTTTTTATAATCCCGCATTGCCTGAATAAAGGCGGGCGTGGTGTGATAATAGGTCATGTCGCCGCTTCCCTTGAGCCCGCGCTGTGCGGCCTGCTCCATGGGGTCGTTCAAAAAGCGCCTGTTTTCCACAACGGCCTCCAGTTTAGCGGTGATTTTTGAAACCTGAAACGCCGGAACAACAGAGCCGTTCAGTCGGATAAATGCCTCTCCGTCATGTCCGGAGAACACATCCTGCAATCTTGTTTTTGCCATTTCCAATCCCTCCTTACAGCGCGGTTACGGTGACGTAGATCTTATCCACCGTATCCACTGCTTTAATGCCGACCACGACGCTTACCGCATCGCGCTCCGTACCGGCCGTCACGGTAATATCGTCCGCAGAAAAGTCTTCCATGTACCCCGGGGCCAGGTAGTCTCGCGAGGTCATCTCGAACACCATCGCTTTAATCTGTGCGCGCCCCTCCACACTGTTGCGGATTTTGCCGACGCACCGGGTGTCGAGCAGCTTCTGCAAATCGCTCTGGTACTTCTGCAGCGTGCGCATGACGAGGCCCTTTCCAAAATCCTTCGGATGATCCTCGTTGAACGTGGTCAGACTGGTAATGTCATACAATACGGACGGCGAGCCGTACAGCGGCACAAACAGCACTTCACCGTTCTGCGTTCTGCCAGTCTGCTGGTCGATGGTCAAATGCGGCTTTACATCCGTCCAGCCGGTGATTCCCCGGTGATAGGTCAGGCTGGTCTGCACCCCAGCCTGCGCAATCAAGCCGGCCAGTGTGGCACAGGATTCCGCCGGCGTCAGCTCATAATCGGCCGTTACGCCGCCGGTGGAATTGCACACATAAATCGCTTCGCTGTCCGGATGAACACCGGTCACAACGCCCTGCACATAGGCCCTGTTGGCGTTTTGTTCCTTTACAAAGGACACCACGTCAGCCGCACGATCCGAATCCGTGCTGCAAATCACGTTGTATTCCCGCTTTTCCAGCTCTGCGAAAAATCCGGTGTAATCGCTTTCTACCGCGCCGTCGGTACCGCCGGTCAGCTTTACAGTGGCTGCCGTCAGAGTCCCGGTGCCGGAGAGCGCCACATAATACGGCGAAAAGTCCGCCGCAGCCGAAATAATCTGCGAATCCACCTCCTGTGTACCGAAATAGGTCTTAACAAGCCATTTTTCGCCGCTGGCAGAAACGACCACAGAAAGGTCGTTCCCGCGTGTACCGGGGAAAACCGCTTCCGCGGTGACGCCGGTGGAAACCTCTGCGGAGGCCTTCGCACCTGCGGTGTTGAGGCGGTACAGAATCAGCTGTTTTGCCCCGTTCATCACTTCCCGCACCAGCTTCAGCGCGGGATCGGAGATTTTATACCCCAGCGGATACAGCGTATTGTCGCCCGCGTGGATGACCGTCACTCGGCCGCCCCAATGGAGAGGCAGGGCCATCGCCACCACGCCGGTAACGCTCAGATCGGCATCGCGGGCTCCGGACTTCAGCTCAATGTTAGTGCCCGGCAAGATTTTTGTAATCAATCTTTCTCAGCTCCTTACAGTGCTATATTTTGGTCTGCGTGCCCGATGATCGGATCATCCGGCACGTCAGTTTCCCATACTTTTACGGTGCCGGTCACCTGGCACAGCCCGTCTGCGATACTGGAATTTTTGGAATAGCACCGGAATATTCCAATCTCGCTTTGGAGTCGGTCGAGACTCTGTTCCAGCAGGAAGACGGCATTCTGCAGCTCCCGGCGGTCAGAGCCGCCGACCGGCACATAGGTGATTTTCAGCACGAATTCGTATTCCGACGTCAGCCGCAGCCGCTTTTTGTTTGCGACAGAATCATAATCGATGAAAAAGGCCGGGGCGACAGCGGTCTGCGGCAAACCGATATAGATTCCGGCGTCCGGGAACAAAGCGGCGGTAAGCTGTGCCGCGGCCAGCATCAAGTGATCAGAAATCGTCAGGGCGCCGTTCTCCATCGCGTTTTGCAGCGACTGCGGAATCTTCACTTTTTCAGATAATTGCATGATCAGCCTCCATTTTATAGAATAAATTGTATGCGAATGCCTGCCCATACACAACATGTTGATAACTCGGTTGAAACTGTGGAATCATTTCCGTGCAAAGCCGCATATTCTGAATCAAACGAAAAGAAATGTGGTGGCAACAATGGGTGGAAGTTACAGGATCTCTTTGCGCACTCCAATGGGCCCGCAAAACGGGATGATCACCTTTACAGACGAAGGCGGAACCATCAGCGGCTCAATTCGCACAATGGGAAATGTCAGCTACTTTAATAACGGAAAATCAAAGGGAAACACGTTCGAGTTTTCGGGAATTCTAAATACCGGCCTCTTCCGTTTGAAATACACCGCAAAGGGCGTTGTGAACGGGAGCAAGCTGGAAGCAACCGCAACAACGGATTACGGCGTATTCCGCATTTACGGAACACAAATTCCGAATTCGGTTCATTGAGAAGAAATCCGCTCACACTATACTGACAAATCGCGGAAATCTTTCCCCGTAGAGGGAAAGCAGTATTTTATTTTTAAAAGAAAAACCCTTTGTGCCTTCTCTCTGTATGGAAAGAAAAGGCTCAAAGGGTTTTGATGAGTGGGCAGCGGATAGAAAAAACAAAAACGCAAAAGCTAATCATACGAATCAAACGTAAAAAGGAGCTGTCAATCAATGGACTATACAATAGAAGAAATCGCTCGTCTCTATTCTGCCCTGCAAGTCAACAAAACGCAATGGTTTGAACATCTGCAGCGCCCCTATAATATAAAAGACATCAATCAGGCCGAAGAAGAAATCCGCACCATCGAGCCGCTCATGGAAAAGGTGAAGAAAGATTATCTTTCCCACGGCGGGGATCCGTCCGCACTTCTGTAATGCTTTTCACCGAAACGAATTGCCGCCTTTGAATTTCTGATTCAAGGGCGGATTTTTCTGTTCAGAACATCCTGTTTTTCATTTTTTCGGTTACGGCCAGCTCCAAAAGAAAACCGATATTCTCCTATGCAGAAAGAAGATCTTTTATTGCAAAATGGAAAGATGCATGTTAGGATGTGGAACAGAGAAAACATAAATAGCCCCATACGCTGTAACAGCATATGGGGCCCAAACTGATCAATCAAAGCCGATTGCTACTAATTAATAAAGCACAATGGTATCGTCCTGAACAGCACACCTGCATTCAAAGCTTTGCTGCTGATTGGTTTCCAGATCAAAAATGGAGTAGAACACAAACGAATCCGTTTCATCGCTGATCACGTATTCCGCCACCAGAAAGCGATCCTCCACGCAGGCGACAAACTGCCCAAGCTCCTTGCTGTACTGGCTGTTCACCGAGGAATTGAGTACGCCCTGAATCCCATAGGTATCCTCGTGTTCTGTCACGCGGTAAATCCGGGTGGGGCAGGGCTCAATGAAAAAGGTGGCCGGCTCCTCCCCTTCTTTCAGATTCAATTCGGCGGCGACCGTTTTTTTGCCGCCGGCCTTCTCCACCGCGCAGATGCGCTGGTCGCTGTTGGGGTAGTATTTTGCGCGAAAATACAAGCTGTTTTGATCCTGCCCCACATAGCGCACCAGACCCTGCGTGCCGGCGCTGAGCAGCAACTCCAGCGGAAGATGGGTTTCGTCCGCCTTAACGGCAACGACAAAATCCAGCAGCGGGCACAGCCACACATTATCGCTGATCTCGTCTCCCAGCCATCGCCGGTTGCGGTAGCAATGCTCCTTTTCCTCTTCGCTGCCGTAAGGCTCCAAAATCAGGAGCATCCGCTCGCCGGCCACGTCAAACGGAATCAGCTTTTCGGCAGAGAGGTTGCAAAGCCGTTTATCCCTTACATAATAATAGCGCCCTTCCTCCAGATCATACAGGTAAGCGATCCGCTCAAAGCCGGACGCCTTCTTGTACTCCTCAAACAGATGCCGGTGGCGCTCGTTCTCTTCCGTATAAAAAATCACGCGGCTCTCGTCCAGCGCCCGGCAGTCTGCGAAGCTGCCCACAAAGCGCAGCTCTTCCGAATTTTTCTCCTGCCCGGTCTGTTTGTCAAACCGCAAAAGGCGGGCGGAGCTTTCGCCGCTCTCCATCACGACAATAATGTCGCTGGGGAAGGAGTAAAAATGCAGCACCACAGCCGGGTCACCCAAAAAGCAATTGGCGATTACCCGCTCCGTTTTGGTGTTTCTGTCATATTCCAGCAGGAACAGGCTGTAATGCCCCTCTTCCGCTTTTTCTTCCGCGTAGTATACCGTAGACCCGCTGATTTCGATCAGCTTTACACGGCTGTCGGTGACCTTGTTGCGAATATCCACAACCGTCATAAGATTCCCCCGCTTTCCCGCCGGGTACGGCTTGTCCGCCCGGCCTGATAAACTGTTTATTAATTATATCATAAATTGCGATACAGGCTTACAAAAAAACGCCTGAGATATTAAATCATAAAGTCGATGATTCCATGCTCTCTCAGTCGCCCGAAGCTCCGTTTTCACCTGCGGCGTGAGGTTATTATATCATCCCGTTTCCAGCTTTTTCAGAACAATCCGCCAGATTTTTGTTCTTTTTTACACTGGATGATTCCATGCTCTCTCAGCCGCCCGAAGCTACGCTTTCACCTGCGGCGTGAGGTTATTATATCATCCCGTTTCCAGCTTTTTCAGAACAATCCGCCAGATTTTTGTTCTTTTTTACACTGGATGATTCCATGCTCTCTCAGCCGCCCGAAGCTACGCTTTCACCTGCGGCGTGAGGTTATTATATCATCCCGTTTCCAGCTTTTTCAGAACAATCCGCCAGATTTTTGTTCTTTTTTACACTGGATGATTCAATGCTCTCTCAGCCGCCCGAAGCTCCGCTTCGGTTTGCGGCGTGAGGTTATTATAACATAAACCCCCATATTTTGCATTCCCCGTGTGGGAATTTTCTGCAGGAGAAAGGAGCAGCCGCATATGCTGACAAGCCAAAAAGGGAGCGTGTTGACCGTAGACATCCACGGTATGCGTTCAGACGACGCGAAGCGTCAGCTGGAGCGGCTGCTCTCCCGCGCCGGAAAAGACGTGCGCGAGATCGTGGTGATTCACGGATACAGCCACGGGCAGGTGCTCAAAAACATGGTGCGCCTTGAGCTGAAGCATACGCGGATTCAAAGCAGGCTGCTCTCCCTGAATGAGGGGCAAACGCGGATTTTGCTAAAAGAACGATAAAAAAAGCCCCGGGCTGTTTTACTGCCAGCCCAGGGCTTTTTAAATCGATCTCAGCGGCTTTCAAAAGAAGATCCCTGAGAGGAATCGGATGACCCTAGATTCTCCTCGTAAATGAACTCCACCAGTTTTTCATGATTTTTCTGAAAATTGACAACCAGGGAGGAGCCGACGCCCGGAATGCTCTGGTCGTCAAAGGTTCCGTCCACGGGAATTCGGTTCTGGCTGGTGGGGTAATTGAGATACGTCAGCGAGTTGGTAGCAAGCGACAAAATCTCGTTCTTGGTCATGTTGGTGGTCACAAGAGGAAGCACATCGTACAGAATTCCGTTGATTGTTCCCAGATCGGACGTTTTGAATTCATCGATAATCGCCTGCAGCACCTTGCGTTGGCGCAGCGTGCGCTCATAATCGTTGCCGATATCGCGGATACGCGAATAATAATGTGCCTGCCGCCCCGTCATATGCTGTAACCCGCCGGTCAGCCGTTTGGAGGAGGACTCGCCGGAATAGGTATTGATCAGCCTTGCTTCCGCGCTGGAGATTTCCACCGTAACGCCGCCCAGGCGGTCGATAATTTTATTGAAGGAATCGTTGCTGATCAGCACATAGCGGTCAATATCCACGCCAAAGCCGTTTTCAATGGTCTGCACCGTCAGCGCCGGGCCGCCGATCGAATACGCAACCGTCAGCTTGTTGGCCTGATGGCCGGGGATGGAAACGTACATGTCGCGCATAAAGGACGTCATTTTCAGCTTTTCGTGTCTGCGATCCAAAGAGACCATCAGCATGCTGTCGCTGCGGCCCTTGTCGTTTGCCTGGTAATCGTCCACACCCATCAGCAGCACGTTCAGGATTTTGTCGTCGTGATACAGCCCGTTGACAACATATTTGGAATTCCCCATGTTATCAAAAGAGGTCACTCCCGAATTGTCCGGCGTCGAGGACTGCACCGGGTCCGTTTCAAACTGTATGCGACCCAGCAGATGATCCGCGTAAACCAGCGTCCCGCCCACCGTAATTAAAACAAGGCTGACGACCAGAATCGCCACATTGAGGATCACCGCCCTTTTCCCTTTGCCTGAAGCGGGCCTGCGACCCTTCGTTGGCTCTTTCTTTTTCACAACATCATCCCTTCTTCGGCGCCTCGGTCAGAGCAAGCTTTTGTCTTCACCGCAGGCACTCCCCTATGTGTTATCTTGTTCTGTTTTATCCATTTTTATGTCCTGCATTCCTGCGGCAAATCGCCTTATTTTTTACACATTCGCAGGATCGGATTCCTCTGCCGGTAAGTCCTGTTCGTCCAGCGTCAGCTCGTAAGACGGCAGGAATTCCGTTAAAAAGCACTCCGCCTCCGGCAGGCCCATCGCCAGAATCGTCTCCCGCTGCGCCTGTTCGGCGCGGTGGAATTCGGCGTTGCCCATTCCGCGCTCCTCCACGCATTTGATCAAAGCAGAAATTTTGTCCGCTGCCTTCACCAATGGATAAAGCTCCTCGTCGCCCGGCCCGCTTTCACAAATCAGCGGCTCGTATGCCCCCCGAAGATCCTCCGGCAGCAAAGCCAGAAGGCGCCGCTGTGCCATCTCCTCCACCCGGCGGTACGCCTGCCGGATTTCAGGGTTATCGTATTTCACCGGCGTCGGCAAATCGCCCGTTAAAATCTCGGTAACATCGTGGAACATGGCCAGTACCGCGGCCCGCTCGGGATTCACGCTGCCGCCGAAGCGGGTATTGCGCAAAAGTGCTAGCGCGTGAGCGATCACCGCAGCATCGAGACTGTGCTCGCAGATATTCTCGCTTCTGGTGTTGCGCATCAGGCCCCATCGGTTAATGTATTTCATCCGCGAAAGCATCGCATAAAAATGATACATTTCCATTCCTCCCGGCCGCTTATGTGACAATTTTCGGCTCAAAGCAACTACGACAGTTATTATAACAGAGAAAATCGCAGGATACAACAAATCGAAATTATTTTACAATTGGCATGATTTCCTCTTCATTCAGGGGAATTCCTATGTTATAATAACCTCACGCCACAAGCCGAAGCAGAGCTTCGGGTGGCTGAGAGAACATTGAAACAGAATAAGCCACATTAAAAGGCAGTCCTGCCGCCATGAATTAAACCATTTATTTTGCATTCTGTTATCATCTCCTCACGCTGCAAACCAGCCTGAACGGCTGCTTAATTTTCTCACCGCAAATTCATTTCTATCAGGTACCTTCTGCAGATGAACTCTGTTATACTTTATATCTGTTGTCTTCCTGACCTTAAACGACCCCGTTAGCCGCGGCGTTTGGGCTCCCTGCCGGCACAAATTGAAAGAGACGAAAGCGCCGCTTTCGCGGAATCTTCCGCGGGCCGCCCGCCGCGTTCGGCTGCCGGTTTGCGTACTGTTCCACAGGTTGACTCTCCGGCGGACAGGCAGACGCTTATTTTCTGCGCAAAGGAGTGAACGGTTTTGAATCTGCTTTCCAGAACGATGGAAAACAAGAACGTACTCTTGAAAGCATTCTTGTATAGTCTGGGTCTTGCCACGCTGATTTTTCTTCCCTTTCAGCTGGTAGACAGCGGCTATTTTTTATTTTACGGCGATTTTAATGTTCAGCAGGTTCCTTTCTACCGCATGTGCCACGACGCAATCCGCAGCGGCAGCTGGCGGTGGAGCTGGACGACCGATTTGGGCGCCAATTTCATCGGCTCATACTCCTTTTATCTGCTGGGCAGCCCGTTTTTCTGGCTGACCCTCCCGTTCCCCAGCAACGCGGTTCCCTACCTGATGGGCCCTTTGCTGGTTTTAAAATTTGCCTGCTCCGGCTGGGCCGGCTGCCTGTATCTCAAACGCTATGTCCGCGACCCCGAATTTGCCGTGGCCGGCGGGATGCTGTACGCGTTTTCCGGCTTTTCCGTCTATAACATCTTTTTCAATCATTTTCACGAAGCGATCATCGTATTCCCCCTGCTGCTGTGGGCGATGGATGAATATATGTACCACCGCCGGCGCGGCATCTTCGCGGTGACGGTGTTCGCGAGCTGCTTTGTCAATTACTACTTTTTTGTGGGACAGGTCGTTTTCTGCATTCTGTACTGGCTGGTGCGGGCGTTCTGCGGCAGCTGGAGAATCACGGTGAAGGATTTTCTGCTCCTGCTTGCCGAATCCGTGCTGGGCGTCGCGCTCTCCGGCGCGCTGCTGGTGCCGACCATCCTGACGGTGATCCAGAACCCCCGCGTCGACAATCCGCCGGACGGCTGGGGCGCGCTTTTGTACGGCTGGAACCAGCGCTATATGCACATTCTGCAGTCGTTCTTTTTCCCGCCGGACATCCCGGCCCGGCCGAACTTCACCCCGAACTCCGAGGCAAAATGGGCGTCCCTTGGGGCGTGGTTGCCGCTGTTCAGCATGACGGGCGTCTTCGCTTTTCTGCAGAACCGCCGCCGTCACTGGCTGAAAAAGCTGCTCGGCATTCTGTTTTTGATGGCCATGGTGCCGATTCTGAATTCCGCGTTTCAGCTGTTCAACGCCTCGTATTACGCGCGGTGGTTCTATATGCTGGTGCTCATGATGTGCCTTGCCACCCTGATTTCTCTGGAGCGCGAAAGCAGCGACTGGCGCAGGGCCGTGCGCTGGGTGCTGGGCATCACACTCGGCATCGCCCTGCCGATCGGTCTGATGCCGCAGTCGAAAACCAGCAACGGTACCACCACCCGCACCATCGGGCTCGAGGAATATCCCACCCGCTTTTGGGCCTACGTGGCCCTGGCTCTGCTCAGCCTGCTCGCGCTGTGCATCGTGATGAAATATTGGAAGCGCGACAAGAAAATCTTTCAGCGCCGGATGTTTGCCGGAATTGCCGCGATTTCCTTTCTATACTCCATCTACTTTATCTCCCTGGGCAAAACCCAGTCGGAGGATGTGCGCAGACAGCTGATTCCCTATGCGCTCAACGGCGGCGCGGATGTCTCCCTGCCCGATCTGCAGAACGTGCGCTCCGATTTTTACCACGCGATGGACAATCAGGCCATGTACTGGCAGATCCCAAGTATTCAGGCGTTTCACAGCATTGTGCCCGGCTCGATTATGGAGTTTTATCCCACCATCGGCGTCACGCGTGACGTCGGCTCGCGGCCGGACACCAAAACGTACGGGCTGCGCGCGCTGACCTCCTGCCGCTGGCTGTTCGACTATGCGGGGGACGACAACTATTTCGGCGGCGAAAACCGGCAAAACCCCGAAATGCCGGGCTGGCACTATTACGGCACCCAGAACGGCTTTGATGTTTGGGAAAATGAATACTATATTCCCATGGGCTTTTCCTATGATTCTTACGTGACTCAGGAGCAGTACGATGAAGCCTCCGAAGGGGACCGCGACCAGATTCTGTTGCACGCTCTGGTGCTTTCCGACCAACAGATTCAAACGTACGGCTCCCTGCTGACGCCCCTCGATCCCGCGGATCTGGACTTTACTCACAACGCGTATTACGAGGCGTGCCTGGAACGGCGGGCCAGCGCGGGAACTGGCTTCTCTCACGACAGCACCGGGTTTTCCCTGCATTATTCGGCGGAGCGTGAGCGGCTGGTCTTTTTCAGCGTTCCGTATGAATCCGGCTGGATCGCAACCGTAAACGGGCAGACGGTTCCGGTGGAAAAGGTGAGCGTCGGCTTCATGGCCGTGAAGGTTCCCGCCGGGGAATCGGACATCCGCTTTGAATACCGCACCCCGGGCCTTGGCGAGGGGATCGCCCTGTCCGGCGCGGCGGCGGTTCTTGGTGCTGTACCACCGCCTGACCCTGCGCATGGACAACCGCCTGCAGAAAAACCGCAAGCGCCGCATTTTCCGGATCAAATCTTCAGGAAACGGAACCGCGGAGGAGGAATTGTAATGTCTATTGTCTATTTTGTGATTCCCTGCTACAACGAGGAGCAGGTGCTGCCCGAAACCGTCAAGCGCCTGACCGTAAAGCTCGGCAGCATGATCGAAAGCGGAATCGCGTCGCCCGAAAGCCGCATGCTGTTTGTGGACGACGGCAGCCGCGACAAAACCTGGGAGCTGATCGAGGGCTACCACCGCGAAAATCCGCTGGTGGGCGGGGTCAAGCTGGCGCATAACCGGGGCCACCAAAACGCGCTTCTGGCCGGGCTGATGACCGCGCGAAAATACGCAGACTGCGCCATCAGTCTGGACGCCGACCTGCAGGACGACATTGAGGTGCTCGACCAGTTCGTGCGCCAGTTTCAGGACGGCTGCGACGTGGTGTACGGCGTGCGCAGCAAGCGCGAAACCGATACCTTTTTCAAGCGCAGCACCGCTCTGGCCTTTTACCGGGTCATGAAAATGCTGGGCGTCGACCTCGTCTACAACCACGCCGATTACCGCCTGATGAGCCGCCGGGCGCTGGACGCGCTGGCGGACTACCGCGAAACAAATCTGTTCCTGCGCGGCATTGTGCCGCTCATCGGCTTTCGCAGCGGCACTGTAACGTATGAACGGCACGAGCGCTTTGCGGGCGAATCCAAATATCCGCTCAAAAAAATGATCTCCTTCGCGCTCGACGGCATCACCTCGTTCAGCGTCAAGCCCCTTAAAATCATCGCGAATCTGGGGGTGCTGGTCTCCGTTCTGAGCATTCTCGGCCTGCTGTACGCCCTCATCTCTTACTTTACCGGCAACGCCGTGGCGGGCTGGACGGCCATTGTTTGCTCCATCTGGCTGCTCGGCGGCATTCAGCTGCTCTGCATCGGCGTTTTGGGCGGCTATATCGGGAAAATTTACAATGAGGTCAAGGACAGACCCCGCTACTTAATCGAAGAAGAGCTCCGCTGAGCTCACTGTGCTGCGCAGAATCGCCGCGCGCCGAAAAACGCGCGGCCGTCGAGAGTTCCGCCAGGCGAAAAGAAAACGCGACAAACAAAAGAAAGCCTGCCAATAAGTTATGGGGCGGCTCTTTGCGGAGCCAACGCAGAAAACAATTTATGCTTGTATGACCTTTTCGGCAACTTTGAGCTCGGTCCAATCTTGGGCCGGGCTTTTTTGTGCCGAACAGCGGCCGCTTTGCGAATGGAACGGTACCCATCTGCGCAAATTATAGGCAGATGCGTTCGCACTGTAAAGCAGCCGGGCTTTCCCACAGAGCCGAGCGCACAGTTTGCCGCTCTGCGCGGCGAAAGGAAGGAACTGCATGCTCAAACAGCTGTACACCCTGCTCGGCAAATACCGGCGGGACGCTCTTTTGGCTCCGTTTCTGATTCTCGGGGAAGTGCTGATGGAGCTTTTCATCCCCTATGCAATGGCCGGCCTGATCGATCAGGGCGTGCTGGGCGGCGGCGGAATTTCTTATACCGTAAAAATGGGCGGGCTGATGCTTTTGATGGCGCTGGCGGCGCTGGTCTTCGGCGCGCTGGCCGGGCGCCTTGCCTCCCGGGCCTGTACCGGGCTGGCTGCAAACCTTCGCACCGCCCTGTTCGACAGGGTAATGGCTTTCTCCTTCTCCAACGTCGATCATTTTTCCTCCGCGTCGCTGATCACCCGCCTGACCTCCGACGTGACCAACGTGCAGAACGCCTTTTTGATGATTCTGCGTATGGGCCTGCGGGCGCCGATTCTGCTGGTGGGCGCGGCCTTCCTGGCGGTGCTCCTCAGCCGCAGGCTTTCTCTGATTTTTCTCGCCGCCGTGCCCATCCTGGCTGCCGCGATTGTCTATATGATGAAAAACGGGTACCCGCGCTTTCAGCAGATGCTGCGCCGCGTAGACGCCATGAACGCCTCCGTTCAGGAAAACCTGACCGGCATCCGGGTCGTGAAGGCCTGTGTGCGTGAGAAATATGAGACCGAAAAATTTACTGAAGGCGCGGAGGCCCTGCGCAAAGCTCAATTTTTTGCCGAGCGCCTGGTCCTGCTGACCCTGCCCATTTTACAGCTGACGATTTCGGGCTGTATTGTGGCCGTGGTGTGGTTCGGCGGCAATCTGGTGGTTGCAGGCGGGCTGGAGCTCGGGCAGCTTTCCGCCTTTTTGAGCTATGTCTCCCAGATTTTGATGTCGCTGATGTTCCTGTCGATGATCTTCCTGCTGTGCGTGTTGTCCCGCGCGTCCGTCACACGGATTCAGGAGGTGCTCACCGAGACGCCCTCCATTCAGGACATCCCTGCACCGTCGCCAGAGCTGACCGACGGCTCCATCGAGTTTGTGGACGCGTCTTTCTCGTACGGCGGGCCGGGTGACAACCTGACGCTGGAGCACATCAGCCTTTCCATCCGCCCGGGCGAGATAATCGGCATCATCGGCGGCACCGGCTCGGCAAAATCCACTCTGGTGCAGCTGATTCCCCGTCTGTATGAGCTGTCGGGCGGCCGGCTGCTGGTAGGGGGCCGCCCGGTGCAGGAGTATTCCCTCGACGCGCTGCGCAAAGGCATTTCGATGGTATTGCAGAAAAACACCCTCTTCTCCGGCACCATCCGGGAAAATTTGCTGTGGGGGAACCCGAACGCCACACAGCAGGAGCTGGAGAACGCCTGCCGGGCCGCGCAGGCCAAAGAATTCATCGACGCCCTGCCGGATGGCCTTGAAACCCGCGTGGAGCAGGGCGGCGCAAACTTCTCCGGCGGGCAGAAGCAGCGGCTGTGCATCGCACGCGCCCTGCTCAGCCGCCCGAAAATCATGATTCTTGACGACTCCACCAGCGCGGTGGACACCGCCACCGACGCCCGAATCCGCGAGGGCCTGCGCAGGGAGCTTCACGGTGCGACCGTACTGCTCATCGCCCAGCGCATCAGCTCCCTGCGCGACGCAGACCGCATCATCGTCATGGACAGCGGAACGATCAGCGGGGTCGGCACCCATGAGGAGCTGCTCGACGGCAATCCAATTTACCGCGAGATTGTCGAATCCCAGCAGAAGGGAGGAATGCCGATATGAGCGAGTCCGAAAAAGCAGCCGCTTCCCCTGCGGAAAAGAAAAATACCGGCAAAACCATCCGGCGCATTTTGGGCTATCTGCGCCCCTACCGGGCCCATCTCGCGGTTGTAACAGCCGCCATCCTCGTCAGCTCAGGCGCACAAATTGCCGGCAGCGCCCTGCTGAAAACCATTATCGACGACTGCCTGACCCCGTTGGTTCGGCAGTACGACGGCGCGCTGATGCACAAATTTCTGCGTTTGACGTTTGCCATGCTCGCGCTGTTCGTGGCAAGCGCGCTTGGGTCGTATCTGTACAGCTACCTGATGCTCAAAATTTCCACCACAACGCTCTACAAAATCCGCACAGAACTGTTTGCAAAAATGGAGCACCTCCCCCTGCGCTATTTCGATTCCAAATCGAACGGTGAGCTGATGAGCCGCTTTACCAACGACACCGACACACTGCGCGATATGATCAACAGCAGTGTGACCAGCTTTCTTTCGTCCCTTCTCACCGTTACTGGAATTTTTGTGCTCATGCTCTGGTACAGCTGGCAGCTGACGCTTCTTACCGTCCTCCTGCTGGCGGTGATGGTGAACGTCATCCGCGTGATTGGCGGAAGGAGCGGGGACGCCTTTCAAAAGCAGCAGGCCGCGCTCGGCTCTCTCAACGGCTATATTGAAGAAATGATCGAGGGGCAGCGCGTCGTCAAGGTATTCCGTCATGAGCAGGCCGCGCGCGAAGAATTCCGGCGCATCAACGAAGCCCTGCGCGAATCCGCCGACCGGGCCAACACATTTGCCAATATTCTGCTGCCCATCATGACCAATCTGGCCAGTCTGCAATACGCTCTCACCGCTGTTCTGGGCTGCATACTGGCTATCGGCAATATTCTCACGCTCGGCACCGTGGTGCTGTTTTTGCAGTTCACCCGCAGCTTCTCCTCCCCGCTGACGCAGATGTCGCAGCAGCTTAGCTCGGTGCTCAACGCGCTGGCCGGGGCCGAGCGCATCTTTGCGCTGATCGATGAACCGCCGGAAATCGACGAAGGCCGCGTCACGCTGACGCATGCGGAGCAGAACGCCGACGGCACCCTGTGCGAAAGCAAAGAGCACGGCAGCCTGTGGGCCTGGAAGATTCCCGCCCCCCATGCGGGCGCTTCTCTGCGCAGGCTGGAGGGCCGGGTAGAGCTTGAACACGTGGTGTTCGGCTACGACCCGGAAAAGCCCGTGCTCAGCGATCTTTCGCTGTGTGCGAACCCCGGGGAAAAATTCGCGTTTGTCGGCTCCACCGGAGCGGGAAAAACCACGATCACAAACCTGATCAACCGCTTTTATGAGGTGCAGCAGGGCAGCATCCGTTTCGACGGCATTGAAATCGGCAGCATCAAAAAGGATGACCTGCGCCGCTCCCTCGCTCTGGTGCTGCAGGACACCCATCTGTTCACCGGCACGGTGATGGAAAACATCCGCTACGGCAGACTGAACGCGACCGACGACGAGGTCGTCGCCGCCGCAACACTTTCAAATGCCGATTCGTTCATCCGGCATCTTCCGCAGGGGTACCACACTGTGCTGACCGCCGACGGGGCCAACCTGTCGCAGGGGCAGCGACAGCTGCTGGCAATTGCCCGGGCCGCCGTGGCAGACCCGCCCGTGCTGATTCTGGATGAAGCGACCTCTTCTATCGACACGCGCACCGAGGTGCTGATTGAACAGGGAATGAACCGCCTGATGCAGGGCCGCACCGTGCTTGTGATTGCCCACCGCCTTTCCACCGTGCGCGGTGCGGACCGCATTCTCGTTTTGGAGCACGGCCGCATGGTAGAGCAGGGCACCCATGAGGAGCTTTTGTCCCTGCACGGCAGATATGACCAGCTGTACCGCGGCATATCCGAGCTCTCATAAGCAGACAGAGCTCTTTCCCAAAAGGGAAAGAGCTCTGTCTTTTTTAATTCACGTACCTGTTTTGCGAAGCTCCTGCGCACGCAGCTCCCGCTCCATATCGGCTACCGGCAGTCCCGTCGCATCCTCTACCGGTACCGCGATCGAGATGCCGTGCGCCTCGGTGCAGAACCCGCAGCTCTCACAAATGGCCCGCATAATGCCCTGCTTTCTATCCCGTAGGGTCAAAATCAGAACGATCTCTTTTTCCGGATGAATCGAGAACCCGAGGATTTTCTCCGCCTCGTGCATTCCCGCTCCGCGCGCTAACACAATGGTTCCTCCGGTGGCGCCGCCCAGTTTCGCCGCTTTCATTACCTGTTCCGAATACCCACGACTTACAATGGTAATGATCAGATTATACTGGCTCGCAGCAATCACAGGAATCCCCCTTTCCTTTTTGAAACTCGCCCGTCATAAGCGACAGGGTTTTTGATCCGCCTACACTGGAAATCGGGATTGTAAATGCAACGCCGCTGCCCGCTTTATCCAGCTGCATCTCATGCTGCAGCTTTTTCATCAGTTCCGGAACCTTCTCCGCCGGAGCGGAGCTGAGCACAATATCCTTTTCCGTTTCGCCGATTCCAAGATAATTCAGCAGTTCTGAGCTGGCTGTGCCATGTCCCAGAAAGATATAGTTGAAATTCAGATGTTCGGAATTGAGAAGCTTTGATACCTTTTCCCCTTGATGGCGGTTTACAATCGCAACGATCAAAGAAAGCTTTTTCGACAAGGCTGTGTCCAACATCCTTTCGTCCTCCCTTAACCCCGTCAGGGTTCTCTGTCAAAGCCGTATCCCGCAATGGGGCAGGCCTGCTTCGTGCATGTTACCCGCGGGGAAAACATCCCCCGCGGCTCCGTCGTTACATTATATAGAATTTGCCGTCTTTCGTCAATCCCTAGTCCGTTTTTCCAGCAAGTAAAAAATCAATTCCGGCGGAGTTGGGGCGAAATACGATTCCGGTGACTCCTTTTCCGCAGGCGTAATAGCTGTTCTTATAATAAATCGGGTAAAAAACCGCGTGAGCGCTCAGGTAATTTTCCGCCTGAAGATACGAAGAAAGCGCGGCGGCGCCGCCGGACTGCTCCGCTGCGAGCAGCAAACGGTCAAACTCCGGGCTGGCAAGGCGCGACGGATTCTGCGGACTGTCGGATCGGAACACGGAGAGCATCTTGCCGTCCTTCTCCGGGTAAATCCCGGTGAGCGCAATCTGGTATTCTCCCGAATCCACCGCCTTCCGGAGCTCGCTTTCCGCCATAGGCTGCATGCTGAAATACTGGCCTGTCAGGCGGTTCCACGCCACGAGCATTTCGTTTACCATCAGCTTACTCTGCTCGGTGTCCGGGCACAGTACCGTAACGTGAGAAAACTCCGGGTGCCCAAGCTCTTTCAGGCCGGCCTGCACCAATGTGCCGCCCTGCGTGCCCTCCTTCAGGTATCCCGCCGCCGTGCCCGCCTGCTGCCGGTAATTCCGGCCCATCAGCATGGCCTGCGGGCCAATGATATATTCCGCCTGCGCCGCCTTTTCGGGCAGGTGCTCCAAAAGCTTCTGCCGCGGCAGCGCCTGCACCAGGCCCTGCCGGATCTTTTCGTTCTGCATCAGCGGGTCCTGGGTGTTGAACGCCAGCCCCCAGGTGATATCCTGGAACGAGGTGATCGGCAGACCCAGCTCCTGCGCCTTCGCCACCTGCTGCTCCGGCAGAGCGATCGCGTCTACCGCCGAGGTGGTAAGCGCCTTGATCGGGTCGGAGACGTCCACATCCGAACCGCTCATGAAAAAAATCAGAGCGGCCGGCAGCACGGCCTGTGCGCCGCGGTACGTGTCGGAGCGGGTCAGCTTGATCTGCTTGCCGTGATCCCAGCTGTACTTGTTCCCCAAAACAAACGGTCCGTTGCTTAAAATGGATTTGTATTCCAGGCCGTATTTGCCCTGCGTCTGCTGAAAGAATGCTTCATTGCAGGGCATGAATACGCCCTCAGCGGTCAGCGACGGAAAATCCGCATACGCGTACTCCAGCTCCACCACCAGTGTTGTATCGTTTTCAGCCCGCACACCGAGCTGGTCGGCCGGCAGGGAGCCGGCGCTGACCTTGCGGGCATTCTTCACCACATACAGCGGGCGGCAGGCCTCCGATTTTGTCTGCGGGGCCAGCGCACGGCGAAACGCAAACACAAAATCCGCCGCCGTTACCGGCTGACCGTCGGACCACACAGCGTTTTCGCGCAGCCGAAAGGTAAACACGGTGGCCGCATCATTCGCACTCCAGCTCTCCGCTACGCCGGGAACCGCTTTTCCGTTTTGGTCGAGCCGGGTCAGGCCCTCGTAAAGGGCGCCGATGGCCAGAATTGCGGAAGAATCGGTAGCCACCTGCGGGTCGAGCGTTTGTGGCTCCTGATCAACGTAGTATTTTATTATTTTGTCCGCGGCCTCGTTCTTTTGCTGCCCGCAGGACGGAAACACCAGCAGCATGCACGCGACGAGGAGCGCAGAAAGCATCCTTCTCAACTTTATCACCTATTCGTATTCTTATCATAGTATGTCAATTTAAAAGGTTAAATATCTGCTTTTTTCCCGCGCCTTCGGCAGGAAAAAGAAAACACCTGTGTTTCTTTCTTTTCCATTCAATTCTAGCATGTTTCACGGGCGTTTGCAACGCGCCGGGAGGCCCGGAAAACGCGAAAAAAGCAGCAAGGCATTGAATTTGCTTTGCTGCTTTTCCGCAGCGCCCGAAATGGGGCCGCCGTTTTGTTTGGAAGGAAGAGAGTTTATAAGAACCTCACGCCGTGAGCGGCAGCATAGCTGCCGACGGCTGAGAGAGCCTTGAAACTCGAAGCAGAAGATGTCTACCGCTTGAAGAGGAAACATTTGGCTCTCTCTAATTCTCGTTGTGAAAAATCGTAGTTAGTAAAATCAGCTGCCGGTAGACTGCGCCAGCGTGACGCTCGCCGTAAAGGTCTTGCCCGTCTTCGGCCTTGTCACACTCAGCGAAACGGTTTCTCCCGGCTTTTTCGCCGCAATTGCGGACGTGAGCACGGTGCTGGAATTGATTTGCTTGCCGTCTATCTTGGTGATAACGTCGCCGGCTTCAATCCCCGCCGCGCTGACGGAGGGATTCACCGCGGAGGACACATAGTACCCGACCGGCAGCCCGTACAGGCGGGAAATCATGGTATCGACAAACTGGCCCGAAATTCCGAGCATTGCGCGGTCCTTCACATAGCCGTACTTTTTGAGGTCTTCAATGATCGGCTTGGCATCGTCGATCGGAATGGCGAACCCAAGGCCCTCGTAGCCCTCCGCCACAATCTTGGAGGAGTTGATGCCGATGACCTGGCCCGTGGAATTGACCAGCGCGCCGCCGGAGTTGCCGGGGTTAATCGCCGCGTCGGTCTGAATGCATTTCATGGTGTAGCCGTTTTCGCTGTTGGTGATTTCACGGTTCAGCGCGGAAACATAGCCGATGGTTACGCTGGAGTTGAATTCCAGGCCGCCGGGGTTGCCGATCGCCATAACGGTGTCCGCCACCTGCAGGGAGGAGGAGGAGCCCAGCTCGGCGGCTGTCAGGCCGGTGGCCTGAATTTTCACCACCGCCAGGTCGGTTACGGTATCGCTGCCGATCAGCTTGGCTTCGTGAGATTTCCCGTCGGACAAAATCACCTTCAGGGAATCCGCCCCGGAGACCACATGGGCGTTTGTGACGATATAGCCGTCCGAAGAAATGATGATGCCCGAGCCCTCGCTCGCGGGGGCAACCGCCGATTCATCGCTGCCGGAGCGGCGCTGTAAACTCAGCGACTGACTCACCTGATAATTCTGAATGCAAACGACGGAGGGAATCACCTTTTTCGCGATCTCCTGTGCCGTGAGCGAGCCGGCCTTCGTCGTGGTGGTCGGCGTCGTCAGAATGGAGGAGGAGGCGGGAGCCTGACTCGAGGAAGCGCTGCTGGAAGCGGCGCCGCCGTTCAGGGTGACATATCCGTTATTGACCAATGCGACAAAACCGCCGACGGAGCCCGCCGAAATCATCAGACAGGCCAAAACACCGCACAAAATTTTGGTGACTGTCCTCTTTTTTGGCCCTTTGGGGGGCTCTGGCCCGGAGGAAGAGCTGTTGTAGCCGCCCGGCTGCTGAGAACCATACGAACGGTAAGTGCTGCCGTCCCACTGCACCTGCTGCTGTGGGTTGTTCCACTGGTAGCTGCCCCTCGTTGTATAGTTGTCGCGCGGCGTGTTGTTCTGTTTGTCGTAATCATCATAGGGATACATAACATCAGGTCCTTTCCTATGTGGCTTGTTTCGATAGCTTTAGTATGCCAAAGGAATGTGAAAAACCTGTGAAGACTGCTTATCTTTTTTATGACGGAATCGAGAAAAAAATGTGACCGTGAACTGAAAATATGATGAAAGAGCTCAAATGCGGGCCACGTTGGTGCGGCGGGCGGCTTCGGCAACGGCCTTTGCCACCTCGGGCGCCACGCTCTTATCGAGCGGGGAGGGAATAATATATTCCGGAGAAAGCTCCTCCGCGGGGATCATCCCTGCAATGGCAAACGCAGCCGCAAGCTTCATTTCGTCGTTGATGTCTTTCGCGCGAACGTCGAGCGCGCCGCGGAAAATCCCTGGGAAAGCCAGCACGTTGTTGATCTGGTTCGGGTAATCGGAGCGGCCTGTGCCAACCACAGCCGCCCCGGCAGCCAACGCTTCCTCGGGGAAAATTTCGGGCACCGGGTTTGCCATCGCAAATACAACGGGGCGCGGCGCCATGCTTTTTACCATCTCTGCGCTCACGCAGTTTGGGGCGGAAACGCCCAAAAAGAAATCCGCACCCTTCATCACGTCGGCCAGTGTGCCGCGAACATGCTCCCGGTTTGTGATTTTCGCCATGTCGGCCTGCCCCGGGTTGAGCCAGTCCTCGCCCTCGCAGACGGCGCCCTTGCGATCGCACAGAATCAGATTCTTCACACCGAGAGACAGCAGCAGCTTTGCGCACGCGATGCCCGCGGAGCCTGCGCCGTTAACCACGCCGCACACCTTGGCGATATCCTTTTTCACGACCTTCAGCGCGTTGATCATCGCCGCGCCCACCACAACCGCCGTACCGTGCTGGTCGTCGTGGAACACCGGGATATCCAGCGACGCTTTCAGGCGGCGCTCGATTTCAAAGCAGCGGGGCGCTGCAATATCCTCCAGATTGATGCCGCCGAACGAACCGGCCAGAAGCTCTACCGTACGCACGATCTCGTCGGTATCCTTGGAGCGGATGCACAGCGGAATCGCGTCCACACCGCCGAACGTCTTGAACAAAACGGCCTTCCCCTCCATGACGGGCATTCCGGCCTCCGGGCCGATGTCGCCAAGCCCCAGCACGGCCGTACCGTCCGTTACAACTGCCACCAGGTTGCCGCGGCGCGTGTATTCGTAAGACTTGTCCACATCCTTGCTGATCTCTTTACAGGGCTCCGCCACGCCGGGTGTATAAGCAACGGAGAGATCGTCTCTGGTTTCAACGGGGCAGTTGACCTGAATCTGAATCTTTCCTTTCCATTCTCTATGCCTTTTTAATGCTTCTGCTGCATAATCCATTTGCTGTTCCTCCAATTTTTGCACATTTGATTCCAGTATAACATATTTTCTGCAGCTTTCAAGAATAGTTCCTGCAAATCCTTGCAAAACGGCGAAAAATATGTTTAGATAAGAATGTAAGCAATATTTCAGATACCATACAGAAAGGAGATTGCTTATCATGTACCAAGCATGTATTTTTGACTTGGATGGAACCCTGGCAGATACGCTCGATTCCATTGCGCATTTCGGCAACTCTGCGCTGGAGGAGTGCGGTTACCCGGCAATTGATCGTGAAAAATATCGCTACCTGGTTGGAAAAGGCTCGGATCTTCTGATGCGCGGAATGCTTCAGGAGGTTTCTCCGAAAGGATACACCGAAGATGATGTGATTCTGCTGCGCAAAACCTACGAAAATCTTTACGAGCAGGACCCGATGTATTTTGTAGATCAGTACGCCGGCATGGAAGATATGCTGCGGGAGCTGAAGAATCGCGGAATCAAGCTGGCGGTGCTTTCCAACAAACCGCACCACATTACCTCGCGCCTGATTACGATGCTGTATTCTCCGGGGCTGTTCAACGTGTGCTACGGCCAGCGTTTCAACGTAGAGCGCAAGCCGTCGCCGGAGGGCGCTCTGGAAATCGCGAAAGAGCTTGACGCAGAACCGAAGAACTGTCTTTACATCGGCGACAGCAATGTGGATATGCAAACCGGTACCGCCGCCGGGATGGACACCGTAGGCGTGCTGTGGGGCTTTCGCTGCCGCAGCGAACTGGAGCAAAGTCACGCAAAACATATTGTGCGCCATCCGAATGAGATTCTGTCGATCGCGCTGGGAGAGGCTGCGGCAGACTGATACAGGAACATAAGAAAGCAACGGAAGAAAAAGAGCATGGGCCGCGGTGTGATGCCGCGGCCCATGCTCTTTTTCTGTGTCACAATCACACAAAAATTGTAAAAAACACAAAGACAACGTTGGTTTTCTTTCTGTATATACTATATAATGAGAGCAGCAAAAGGCGAAGAGGTGATGATCAGTGCTGATTTTCAGCATGGTAATTCAAAATGAGGAAGACCGAAGTATAATAGAAAACTTATACCATAACTATCACCGGTTGATGATGTACATAGCCAGAGAGATTTTAAAGGATCATGATAAAGCGGAAGACGCGGTTTCTCAAACCTATATCAAGATTATCGACAACCTGCAAAAATTTTCTTTTGAAGATTGTAACAAAACAAAGGGCTTAATCGTTATATTAGTGAGGAATATTTGTTATGACATGCTGAAGTCAGAAAATCGATGGGGTCTGGTTTCTCTGGATGAAACCAACCTGCCCGGCAATTTAGAGGATCTTCCCTATGAAACGCTCGCGTCGGAAGAAGGCTACCGCACGATTTTAAGCGGCATCTCCGAGTTGAGTGAAAAATCGGGCAGCGTTTTAAAGCTGAAATATATTTACGACTACTCCGACCGTGAAATCGCGGCATTGCTGAATATTTCGCAGGAGAATGTACGGGTGCGGCTGCATCGGGCCAAAGCTGCCCTTTTACAAAAGCTGACGGAAGGGGGTGCGGCCCATGAATAAGCCGGAAATGAAAAACCAAATTTTTGAAGTTATGCTCCAAACAGCGGTGAAGGAACATTTTGAAAAAGAACTGCACGAGCTTCCAGCAGCAAAAGAGTTGACGGATGATTATGATTTATCTGAATCCACCCGAAAAGAAATCGAAAAATGGATCAAGGCCGCCAATCACAAAGCCGCACGTCTGAGGATGCAGAACGCGGCGAAAAGGGCGGCGGTGATCGCGGCGATCATTGTACCGGTTTCCGTGGTCAGTCTGCTGAGCGTGGAGGCCTCCCGCAACGTGATTTTTAATGCCGTGATAAATTGGGCCTCCGACCATGTCGCTATTCAGTATCAGGACGGACAGGCTTCTTCCGGCGAACCATCCCCGCCCGATAATTCCGAGGGAAAGCCGCGCTATCTTCCGGAGGGATTTGCGGAGACAGAGACGAGGCAAACAGGTTCAAGTATTACTACAGAATACCAAAACAATCAAGGGGAACTTATTTTTTTCCGTAGAAGCTCTCTTCCAATGGAAGGCGCTTTTTCAATCGATACAGAGCACACTACTCGCTTAGAAATTGAAATTCAAGGAGAAAAAGCCAGCCTTTTTTCTGCAAATGAACCTGATACAGCATCTTTTCTATTGTGGAAAAATCATTCTTACAGTTTCCTGTTAAGCTCCAAAATCTCCCCGAAAGAACTCGTAAAAATGGCAGAAAGCATGACAAAATAAAAAAAAATAAATTTTTTGGAAAATTATGTAACAAAACGGGGGTCTCAATCGTTATATCAATGTAAGGAAAATTCAAAAATAAAGGAGAATGGTTATGTGTAAAAAAATCTTCGCGTTTTTATTGGCCTTTTCAATGATGTTTACCATGAGCGTCCCGGCTTTTGCGGCGGAAAAGCTGAATGTACCAAAAGCAGACTCCGAATATCACGTTATGTGGGATAATACGGATATGATCATTGTAACCTTAAATTTTTCTGGGAATAAGGCGGCATGTTCTGCCGAAATTTATGCGAAATCGGGAACAAACAAAATCTCCGCTACTCTTTTGCTGAAACAGGTTACCAGCAACGGAACCAAAACGGTTAAGACATGGACAAAGAGCTCTTCCAGTGATAGATTGTACCTTGATAAATCGTATTATGTTGCGAGCGGTCATTCCTATATACTGGAAGTCAACGCAAGTGTATATCGAAACGGAACGGTAGAGTATGTCACTGCTTCCGACAGAGATTCCTGCTGATGACACCGCAACGGTTTCCACTTCAAAAATTACCACTGCGCAGATTTAAGCGCTTTTGATTTTGGAAACGCCCAAACCTCTCATAACAAAATACAATTTCAACCAATTCGCCTTTTCATGCTGTTACATTCCTCCATTTTCCGTTTCCCATCCGCATTGGAACGGATGGGAAACGGAACCCTCCCAACGCACAATAGCTTTATCATTTTCTTCTTTTGTCTTACCGGCTTTATTTTTAAAATCAACTGATCCTGACAATGTCAAGCGAAGTTCCCTATAAATGCGCGACGCCTAACAGTTTTTTCAAAATGATATATTCTATTGATCGTTATTTTTTCAAACGAAAGTAATCAATAAAGGATTGGAGGAGGAGAGATTGCCGTGCGTTTACCTGTCGATAAAAAACAGAAACGACTCTTTCCCCCAAAAATCGTAATTCTGCTTTTTACAGTGATGGTGCTGATGGTTACCGGTTGCACTCTCCCATCTTCCTCTGCAAGAGCGCAGTCGGAAACGCAGTTGGCGACCACACTTTCCAATTTGTTTACACGAGGCTGGTTCGATCAATGCAACACCCTGCAAAATGTTGCACAAATGGCAATCGGGCAGGAGCCCGGAAAATCTGCCGACTACCTGCTGGGCTACCTGCAAGGCGGCAGTCCCTCTCGGCCCGGCTATTTTCTGCGCAATGATTATTTCATCCAGACCGAGCTGAAAGACCAGCTGATTCCAACGGAGGTCAGGCAGTCTCTGGATTTCTTTACCGCCGCGGAATCGGATTATCTGGAGCAGCTCAAAAGCCGGCTTGAGACAGACGGCCGTGTCCCCCAGGAGGAAGCGTTTCAGAAAAACACCCGGGAATTGGCTGAGCTGATTCCGTATATGAATATTCGCGCGGACAACCTGATCGATAAACGGGAGGTCAAGCTTTTCCAGAAAAACCTGGAAAAAGCGATTCAGCTGATGAAAGCCGCCTTCCCGCGGGCCACCTTTGCGGGGGCCTTCTCACCGTCCGACAATATCATCGTCCTCCCGGCCTCCTGATCTTTTTTATATTGCTTACGACGTAGGTTCTATCCTAGTCTATTTATCCCGAAAAGAGAAGCGCCCCTGTGTCTTGGCACAGGGGCGCTTCTCTTTTCGGGTATTCCATCATGTATTATTCCAAAGAAACCCGCGAGCCGAAAATTTCAATCGCCGTCACCTCTCTAGCTTCTATAACGGTTTGCAAATCCCCCTGAAATGCAAAAGAATTGTTAGCTTCTGTCCCTCCTCCGATTTTCTGGCCCACTTCCACAATCGAGCCATCCTTCCTAATTAATTTTATCTGATTTGTAGAAAGCTCCGACTTCAACAAATCATTAGAAGAAGCGGCGGACTTGTATTTTCCGGAAAAAGACAGCGAAATATCGGATAGGGATATTTTTTGAATCGTAACCTCAACTCCCCCGGCCGTTTGAAAGCTCTTGTTCGGGGTAAAACTCCGCGAAGTATCCTGAAAATGAAGCGTAAAAGGAATCTTCCAAGCTCCGGAATAGCGGACTACGGTTTCTGTCTTGTAGTTTTTTACAATTCGATAGCGGCTCAAATCGGCAACAGTGCAGTCCGCCGACTCAGCGCCATTATCCAAAAAGGTGGAAAGCGCAATAACCACTCTGCCATTATGATAGGACAGCTTTCGGTTTTGCTCTTGCTCCCATGCTTTTTGATACTCCTCCTGGCTGGAATACCCTGCCTTTTCGATTCCATTTCCGGTGATTATACTGTCCTCAAAGGGAACCGGCTGCATGGTTTCCAGATTCTGAAAGCACAGCTTCTTCAGTTCGGGAATCTGTGACTTACTGCCGGGCACAATGCTGATGTAGAACGTGTTACTCTGCGCGTCAAATTCTCCTGTTTTATGAAACCCGACATTGTCAATATAAGCGTTCGGAAACTGGTTAGAGAATCTGATCTTTTGGCTGCCCGCCGGAATGGTCCAGCTGGGAGCAATCAGGGATTTATCCGCATAGACCTCAAAAAGGCCGGTACGGATAAAATTCTGCGGCTGTTCCGGCGTAACCGACGCATAGAGCTGCCCCAGATTCTGAAACAGAAAGCCCGCATCCTCACAGGTTTCCACCTCATCAATAAAATCTTTCAGATTAAGTAAGACAGATTTTCCGTTCATAGCGGTAAAATCTCCTGTTGCCATCAATTCAAAGCTGGCCTGATCCGGGACCGACGCATGATCCGTACGGAACAAATTACATTCATATTCTTTTCCGTCAATCTTCAGGGTGGATTGAGCAAACCGCTGCCACATCAGCTGGGACTTGCGAAATTCTGAGGATTCCTGAAGCGGTTTACCGTCGGTGCTTTTCACTTTCAACGAAAGATACAGCTTTTGATTATCGCACAGTGACTTTAAAATCGTAATGGATAAATTCTGATTGGTATCCGTTTTCCCTACTGCTGCGCCTGCGTTTTGTGAAATTGTCACAGGCAGCGAATCCTTGATTCTAGGCTGATAATAAGGCTGCGTGAAACGATATACTCCATACGCCGCGGCAGATACGGTACCAAGTACCGCCAGCGTAAAAACCGGCACCAAAACGCCCCAGCGATTTTTTCGGGAACGCGGCTCATGATCTCTCATGGATGCTTTTGTCTTCGTAAAAAGATCATTTGGAATGGGGTGTGCATCGACTGCTTTCTGGTATTCCATCTGAAAACTCTTCATAACGCTCTCCTTCCGTTAATTCTTGTTTTAAAAGTATTCTCGCACGACTAAGCCGTTTTGCCGCAGCGCTATATCCAATGTTGAGTGCGTTGCCAATGTCTTGAAGTGACATGTCCTCATAATAATACAGGTGAACCACTGCGCGATATTTTGAAGGCAGACGCATTACGCTGTCATATACCTCCGAATGATCTGCGGGAATCCCCACTTCTGCCGCTAGCAAGTCCTTTTCTGCAATTGATACTTCACGGCTCCGAAAAGCAGTCCGCCACAGGCTGCGGCTGCAATTGATCGTAACACGGATAAGCCATGATTTCAGATGTTCGTCGCTCTCAAAGGCTTTTTTGTTCCGTACAAGGCGTAGAAAAACCTCTTGAAAAACATCTTCTGCGTCGGCAAAATTTTGAGTCTGTGCAGCAGCCAGGCGATATACCAGAGCACCGTATCGGTCCACTGCATCTTCAGGACGGTCGATCACAGTCACTTTTTCGCCCCCTTTCATGTTAAATACGTATTCCCTGCAAAAATCTTGACGGAATAATAAAAAATTTAACACAAAAATCAAAACGGCATAGTCAAACCGACTATGCCGCACATTTATAAGGAAAACACAGATTTTCCGATTACTATACAGTTTATACCAATCCCAGATTCTTTAAAAACGCGGGAATCTCCATTTCAAAATTCACACCGAAGCGCATGTCTGTTCCCGCCGCTTTGGTTCGGCGGATCGCCCCACAGGTGAAATCGACCGCAAGCTGCATGGACTTCTGTAAACCGAGCCCGTTGAGTAGCCCTGCCAGCAGCGCACTGCCGAATACGTCGCCGGTACCGTGGTAAGAGCCCTCGATCCGCTCCGAAAACGCGTAGCTGATTTCGCCCGTGGTGCTGTCGTACCCGGCGGAGCCAAGCTGGCTTTCGTCGAACCAAACACCGGTCAGAACCACTTTTTTCGGGCCGAGCGCCGCCAGCGCCTTGAGCAGCTCTTCCACTTCCCGCTTCTCATACGGGCCCTCTTGATACTCCCTCTCCAGCAGGAACGCCGCCTCGGTCAGGTTCGGCACGACCAGATCCGCGCTTTTGCACAGGCGAGCCATTCCCTTTGCCATTTCCGGCGTGTAAATGGAGTACAGCTTCCCGTTGTCCGCCATAACAGGGTCGACCATAATCAGGTTGTCTTGCGTCCGGAACTGGCGGAAAATATCCTCCACCATATCAATCTGCTCAAAGGAGCCCAAAAAGCCGCTGTACAGCGCGTCGAACTGCAGTCCAAGGCTCTTCCAGTGCGCCGCGAACGGCGGAAGATCCTCCGTCAGATCCCGATACGTAAAGCCGGTAAACCCGCCCGTATGAGTGGAAAGCACCGCTGTGGGCATCACGCTGGTTTCAATCCCGGCCGCCGAAATAATCGGCAGCGCCACGGTGAGGGAACATTTTCCAAACCCCGAAATATCGTGGATCGCCGCTACTCTTTTTTGCCGTTCCATCCCTAAAACACCTCTATTTCTTTACTGCAATTTCGCCGGCACATTTGTAAATGCTGTTCGGCGGTATCACCCCGCGCACCATTGAAAGCGGATACACCGTGCTGCCGGGCCCTATAACCGTACCGGGGTTCAAAACCGAATTGCAGCCAACCTCTACCGAATCGCCCAGAACGGCGCCGAACTTTTTCAGCCCCGTTTTCAGTATTTCGTCTTTGCTGCGAACTGCCACCAGGGTTTTGTCGGACTTTACATTGGACGTAATGGAACCGGCCCCCATATGGGAACGATAGCCCAGAATCGAATCGCCCACGTAATTGTAGTGCGGAACCTGCACCTTGTCGAACAGAATAACGTTTTTCAGCTCCGTGGAATTGCCCACCACGCAGTCCGCACCCACCAGAGCGCTGCCCCGGATGAACGCGCAGTGGCGCACCTCGGTGCCCGGCCCGATGATCGCCGGCCCCGCAATAAAGGCGGTAGGGGCCACCTTGGCGCTGCGCGCAACCCAAACGTCTTCCCCACGCTGTTCGTATTCTTCCGCTGAAAGTACCGCTCCCAGCTCGCGGATCCAACCGCTGATCTGAGGAAACGCCTGCCAGGGATACCGACAGTCCCGCAGAAACGGAGCCGCCAGCGTATGCGTCAGATCCAATAAATCTCTTGTCTCAATGCTTGACATACTGCTGATCTCCTAAAAATTGGTATTATTTTTGTTTCTTGTCACCGTTGATTCCGCTTGCTGTGAAAAATGGCGGCTTCCTTCCCTGCCTTCGGCAGAGAAGGAAATCAACGCCATTTTAAGGGTGTTATTTTATTTTTATCTGAAACAGAGCAAATGTCAAGGGGATTTACTCAATTCTTTTTTCAGGATCAGCAGATCCGCCGTCGTCAGCTGCCCGTCACCATCCAGATCCGCCGCGGAAAACGACGCCTCGTCCAGCTCCGCCGTACCGTTCAGCACACGGTACAGCAGCTTGCTGTCGGTCTGTGTCAGGCGCCCCGTACCGCTCAGGTCGCCGGGCACAACCGCGGTGAGGCCGTCCGTCACCTCTCCGCTTTCGTTTTTGGCGAGCAGCACCGCTCCCGTCATCACATAGCCGCTCACAAGCGGCACGCCGTTCGGCTTCTGCGCCTCCAGCGTCCCGTTTTGCACCCGCAGCATATTTTTGAGCGCCGCATAAGTAGTATTTGCAGGCAAATAGATTTTTTGCGCGTCGCGGTCTATTCGGGCAGATTCACTCAGGCTGAAAATCTCCGCGGTCTGATCAGAACCGGTGGGCGGCTGGGAAGATTCTTCGGGAGACGAAGATCCCCCGGTCTGCGAGGAGCCTTCTGCACTGCTCTCTCCCCGCGAGGAGCCGTCGGATTCCTCCAGCAGGTCGTCCGTCACCGGAACAAAATACCAGCCCTCCTCCCCCCGTACCACCGCGGCCGCACGATCTTCGTCCGCGGCCAGAGAGATCAGCTCCTCACCGAATTCATAGGAGCCAATCAATTCGCCGTTCTCAAACGCATCGGCGCGGGAATCACCTGTTTTGACCAGAACTCGGCCGGAAGTAAGCGCGGCGGCGCAGTTGAGGTCTCCCCCTGTTTCCGCCGTTCGGCTGAACAGGTGCGTGTCGGGCTGCACGTCGAACAGATCGCCGGACTCGTCGATCACCAAATCCGCGTTCAAAAAGCGGAAGCTGCCCTGCGGAATCTCACTGTCAAAGAGCGGCGGCTCCTCGAGCTGCGTCTCCTCCCGAATGGAATCGGGCAGCACCTTCACGCCGAGCTTGCTCTCATCGGAATACCGTGTGTAAAGCACATCATCCGGCGACACCGCCAGAGAGGAAAATTCGCCATGTGACGAAGCGATCTGATTCAGAAGCCAGCCCGAATACTCGAACAAAAGGATCGTTTCCTCCATCGGGGTATGGGGCGCGTAGTACCGCCCGGCGGAATCCACATCGAAATCGTTGCGTCCCTCCACGTAAATCTGGGGAAGATCAATAAAGAGCTTTGTATCCAGCTCATCGCGCCGAACCGTATAGGTATACACGCCCACGCCGAACTCCTCCTTGGTGCCGCCCCGATAGGGACAAACCAGCGAAAGATTTCCTTTTCGGTACAAGGGGTAGGCCATGTGGGCCGAAACGGTGGACTGATCGACCACCTGACCGTTTTCGTCCAGCAGCAGGACAAACGATTGCTCGTCCTCGGTTCCGCAGAGCAGATAATGTTTCTCTCCGGCAGACAGCAGCTCCATGCCTTCCGGGTTCGAGAAGCCGGAGGGGAGCACTAGCGACACCGCCGTGGCAGAGGCCCCCGCAAAAATAGAGCGTGTGCCAATCGCCGTCAGCAGCAGAGCGGCAGTCAACGCCAGCGCAACCAAAACAGAGCTTTTTCGACCGAAATTCATCTTTTCCCCCTCCTTTTTCATTCATTATAGTAGAGGAGAAAAAATTTTTTCCATTTATGTGAAAAATGACCATGTACAATTTTTTACAAGATATCAAAAATGATTCTCTGCGTTTGTCCACGCCTTTGGCGAAGGGAAAATAACGGTTTCTCCTTTTCCTTTTCGATTCCCACAAAAAAGAACGGCCCACCGCATCCAGTATGCTTCGGGCCGTTCAGGAGGAATATGAGAATCACGAAAAAAAGTGTTAAAACGCGTACTGTTCCACTTCCCGCAGCAGGGGAATTGACGGCGCGGCCCCGTGCCGGGTAACCGCAATGGAGGAAGCCTTCGAGGCCAGCTCCAGCGACTGCGGCACGCTCAGGCCGCGCGTTATCCCTGCCAGAAAGTAGCCGGTAAAGGTATCGCCCGCCGCGGTGGTATCCACCACCGGCACGGGGTAAATCCCGTGCGAAAAGCGTTCGCCCTGATGCTGATAAATTACCCCCTGGCTGCCCAGCGTCAGCACAACCGCCATCTCAGGGTATTGGCGCGCCAGAACCTCCAGAATCTCGTCGGGCTCCCGCCGCCCGCTGATCTGCCAGCCCTCGATTTCATTGACCAGCAGAATGGATACCTTGGAGAGGTCACACTCGCCGACCACCTCGTCATACGGGGAGGGGTTCAGAACGATGCACATGCCGCGCGCATGGGCATTTTCAATTAGGCGCGGAATCCCGTTGATCTCGTTTTGCAGCAGAAGAAGATCTCCCTCACCGAACGCGGCAAGCACCTCGTCGGCAAAGCTCTGCGGAATACTGCGGTTGGCTCCGCCGAACAGCAGGATGTTGTTCTGGCCCCGCTTATCCACCTGAATCACCGTGTGACCGCTTTTGCCCGGCACCTGACGAATATATTCGGTGTTCACACCGTTTTCACGGCACATTGCAAGTAGCTGCCCGCCTTCTTCGCCCACCTGCCCGGCGTGCCATACCTTGGCCCCCGCGCGGGACAGCGCCACAGACTGATTCAGGCCCTTGCCGCCGATGAAGGTCTCCATTCGCCATGCGGCGGAGGTTTCCCCCGGCAGCAGGATGTGATCGACCGAATACACATAATCGTAATTCAAAGAACCGAAATTGAGTATCTTCATAGAAAGGCTCCTTTAATCGGGGAACGCCACTCCCGCCTGTAAAATCAGATTGGAATACGGCGTGAACTCGCCGGTGCGCACGGCGAACTTGACGTTCTCCGTTCGGCGCTTGAGCTCATCGTGCGGAACCGTCTGTTCGGGAATCCCCAGAAGCTTGCCGCGCACATACGCCACCATGGCGGGGTTCTTCTCCTCGGCCTCCGCGGCAAGGGTATAGCCCTCCACTACCGTTTCGTTCAGCACAGCGTCCACCACCTGCTGAAAGGTCGGGACTCCGCCGCACAGCACCAGGTCGACAATCGGAATCCCTTTCGGAACCGGCATCCCCGCGTCGCCGATCAAAAAACACTCCTTATGCCCCAGCCCGGCAAGATACCCCGCCAGCTGGGCGTTCAAAATACCTGCTTTTTTCATGCCAGATTCCCTCCCGGATTAGAAGCCGTCGTTTCTTTTTCTTCATTGCGCGCCTGAAGCGCCATTTTGGCCTGCAAATTCCGCTGGAACTGGTCAATGACGACCGCAAATACGATTACAAGGCCCTTAATGACCATCTGCCAGAACTCCGAAACGCCGCACATGACCATGCCGTCGTTGATGACACCGATGACGAACGCGCCCACGATGGTGCCGCCGATGGTGCCGATGCCGCCGGCCATGGAAGTTCCGCCCAGAACCGCCGCCGCAATGGCGTTCATTTCCCACGATTCGCCGGAGGCGGGGTGTGCGGCCACCAGCTGCGCGGAATTGATGATGCCGACGATTGCCGCGCATATGCCGGACAAAATGTAAACCATGATCTTCACCCGATTGACCTTGATGCCCGAAAGTCTGGCGGCCTTTTCATTGCCGCCGATCGCGAACACATGCCAGCCGAAGGGCGTGAATTTGAGCAGCACCGCGGTGATGACGGCAATAAAGACCAGAATGATCGCGCCGACCGGGATGCCCAGAACGCTGCTGCCGAAGAAATCGTAGCCCGTGTTGCCGAGCGCCGGCTTGCCGACAATGTTGGAGTAGGTGGCGCCGTTTGAATGCAGCATCGCAAGGCCGCGCGCCACATACATCATGCCCAGGGTGGCGATGAACGGGGCGACGTTGAACCGGGTGATCACAATACCGTTCAGCCAGCCGACCAGAGCGCCCACCACAATGGTGATCAGCACGATGAGCGGCACGTCAAAATACAGCGTAACGCCGAACATCGGCAGGGTAAGGCCCTTGTTGATCAGGCCGCCCGCCACCATGCCGGCCAAACCGACCACCGCGCCGACCGAAAGGTCGATGCCGCCCGTGATGATGACGTAGGTCATACCGATCGCCAGAATCCCGTACAGGGCCACGTGCTTCGCAATCAGAAGCATCGTATTCTGCGAAAAGAAGTTGGGCGCCGCAAAGCTGAAGAAAATCAGCAAAACAATCAGCACGATGAAGGTTCTGCCCTTCAGGAGCGTCATCGCGAGCCCATGGTTGGATTGATTCTTTTTCATACCAGCATTCTCCCCTTTATGTTCCCGATGCCTGCAAATGATGTCCCTGATAGGACGCCATCACAAGATGATCTTCCGTAATTTCATCCCCGGCCAGCTCCGCCGTTTTCTTTCCGTTTGAAAGCACGAGAATCCGGTCGGCGATCGCCAGAATTTCCTTCAGCTCCGAAGAAATCACGAGGATAGTCAGGCCCCGCTCCGCGTACTGATTGATGATGTCGAACACCTCGGCCTTCGCGCCCACGTCGATTCCGCGGCTGGGTTCATCCATCAGCAGTATTTTGGGGTCCGTCAGAATTCCCTTGCCGATGACCACCTTTTGCTGGTTGCCGCCCGAGAGCGACAAGATGGGCAGGCGCTTATCCGCCACCTTAATATGAATGTCCCTGATCTGCCGCTCCACCTGTTCGTCCTCTGTCTTTTTATCCAGAAAAATTCCTTTGGTGCAGGCCTTCAGGCTGGAGAGGGATATGTTTTTCGCAATGTTCATCGTCTGCACCAGACCCTCGCGCTGGCGGTCCTCCGGCACCAGCGCAAAGCCCCGCTGAATCTGCCCGGCCACGCTTTCAATCTTGATTTCTTCCCCGTTGAGCAGCACCTGGCCGGTATGCTCCGGGTGCAGACCCATAATGCACTCAAACAGCTCCGTGCGCCCCGCGCCGAGCAGCCCGTAAATGCCGAGGATTTCACCCTTTTTCACCTGAAAGCTGACGTGGTCGAGCAAATAACCGCCCCCGCTTTTCGGCAGGGTGATGTCGCGAACCTCCAGCACAGTGGGAACCTCGCTCCAGTCCACGTTCCGCTCCCGGCGGGCGTAGCCCTTCTCCTCGCCGACCATCCGCTTGACGATCCATGGCACATCGATGTTCGCAACCTCTTCGTCCGCAACGTACTTGCCGTCGCGCAGAATGGTAACATGGTCACCGATCTGCAAAATTTCTTCGAGACGGTGTGAAATGTAGACGATGGAAATGCCCTCGGCGGTCAGCTCGCGCATGATCTTGAACAGAATCTGCACCTCCTGCGCCGAAAGCGACGAGGTGGGCTCATCCATAATCAGAATTTTCAGATCATCCTGAATCAGGTTGCGGGCAATTTCAATAATCTGCTGCTGCCCCACACGCAGGTTGCCCACCAGCGTTTCCGGCGGGATGGGATGCTCCAGACGCTGCAGCACCTTTTCGGTCAGCTCCGCGTGCCGCGCGTTGTCGAGCCGGATATGATTCTTTGTTTTTTCGCGCGACATAAAGATGTTCTGATAAATGTTCAGATTGGGGAACAGGCTCAGCTCCTGGTGGATGATTCCGATGCCGTGCGCGCGGGCCTCGGTGGTATCCCGGAAGGAAACCTCCTCGCCGTCCATATACAGCCGGCCGGAGCTGGGCTGCTCAATGCCCGCGATAATCTTCATCAGCGTGGATTTTCCCGCTCCGTTTTCACCGATCAGCACGTTCACCTTACCCCTGCGCACGTTGAACGACACATCGTCCAGCGCCTTGGTGCCGGGGTAGATCTTACAGATATGCTCCGCCCTGAGGCAGACCTCTTGATTATCCATGCTGTGACCCCCTATTTCACTGTCATCTGTACTGGGGTGATGAGCAGCTTGTCGTTGCCGTCCACGGTAAAGCAGCCGACAAATTCCACGGTTTTTCCGGTGAGGGACGCCACATTCAGCGGGTCGAGCACCTGCTTTTGAATCACCGCGTGGATGCTCTGGGACACGCTGGCCCACTGCACCTGATTCTTGTAATCCTCATACTTGATAAAGCTCAGGGAATCGCGCACCGCGGAGCCCTTGAACACCGAGCCGACCTGCAGCTGAATGGCTTCGGGGCCGTCGTAGCCCTGGAGCCTGACATCCATCACGCCGGCCTTCTTTGACTGGTCCACCTTCACCACCTCGGCAGTGCCTTTTACCACGTAGTTCAGCTCGCCGGAGGAGCCCATGGAATATTTCCCGTATTTGTCTGCCAGTGTTTTGAGATCCCCTTTGGATTGTGTCAAAAACTCCTTGAGGTCCACCGCTTTTTCCGCCAGTTCCGGTACCGCCTTCGACTGCCAGATGCTTTCCACATCGCTGTCCGCGTTAAAGGCGACCTCCCCTGTCAGCTTGTCTTCTTCCCCGATTTTCACCACTTTTACGCAGCCCGTCAGGGAGGATGCTGCAAACGCCAAAACCAAAAGCAGTGCGGCTAATCGTCTTTTCAACTTGCACTCCCCATTTCTGAAATATCGCTGAAAGCCCTTTGGGGGCTTTGTTTTCCAAGTTACACGCCGTTTTAAAATCAGTGAGGATAAGGGGAGAGCCCTCTTCTTTACCCTTCTCCTTATCCTCACCCGTCAAAATCTGTGCTGCTTGCTCAGTTTGGTTTTGAATGGCAAGGCCACTTCAAAAAATCGATCTTCTCTGGTTCTGAAAGTGTGCCTGCCGCATCAGCCGGAATACACGAAGTTCTTCAGTTTGTCTACGTTTTCTTTGGTGATGGCGATGCAGTCTACGAGCTGCTTCTCATCCTTGCCGGTGGTGCCGGTCTTCAGGTACTGGTCCGCCTGCTCCGCGCCCATCTCAGCGATCAGAGCCGCCTGCTGCAATGCGGTGCCGACCATGTTGCCCGCCTTAATCTGCTCTGCCGCTTCATCGGAGCCGTCGACGCCGACAATCGCAATATCCTTCAGGCCGGCCGCTTTAATGGCCGCGGCCGCGCCGACCGCCATAGTATCGTTGCCGCACACGATGCCCTTGATGTTGGGGTTGGACTGCAAAATGGTCTCCACCTTCTGGTATGCTTCGGTCTGCTCCCAGTTCGCGGTCTGCTGTGCAACCATCTTCATATCGGGATACTGGTCGATGATTTCGTGGAATGCGGTGGAGCGCACGCCCGCGTTGGTGTCGGACTCTTTGCCGAGCAGCTCGGCGTATTCGCCCTTCTCACCCATGGCCTCAACAAATTTTTCTGCGATGGCCTTGGCGCCCTGATAGTTGTTCGCCACGATCTGGGAGATTGCCACGCCGGATTCGTTGATTTCGCGGTCAATGAGGAAGGTGGGGATATTGTTGTCGCGGGCTTTCTTCACGGCCGCAACGGTCGCGTCGGCTCCGGCGTTGTCACAAATGATCGCGGCGGCCTTATCGGCGATGGCGTTGTCGAACAGTTCGGCCTGCTTGGTCGCGTCGTCATCGTGAGAAACGACCTTCACCTCGTAGCCGAGCTCCTTGGCCTTGGCGGAAGCGGCCTCCGCTTCTGTCTTGAAGAAAGGATTGGAGTGCGAGGGAGTGATAATGTACATAATCTTCGATCCGCCGCCGGTGAGGGGCTTTGCTGCCGCAGCCGCGGAAGAGGTTGCCGCCGGTGTGCTGGGCGCCGGCGCCGCGGAGCTCGCGCTGTTTCCGCCACAGCCCGCCATACTGGCTGCCATTGCGATGGCCAAAAGACCCGCTGTCAGTTTTCTTGTGTGCTTCATTTTGTTTCCTCCCAATTTCTGTAATATATTCGGGGCCCGCCAAACACTCTTTGCGGCCTGCCCCAATAGAGACCACAGGACCCCAAATTTCCCGTTGGTCTTCTATCCGTGCCTCAGTGCCGTCTGTACGGCACGTTTCCAGCCCCGGTACAGCGCTTCGCTCTGCTCCGCCGGCATTCCGCGCTCATAAGCCGTGCGCTCCATACGGGAGAAAATCGCCTCCCGGTCGTAAATGCCCGCCGAAATTCCGGCGGCATAGGCCGCGCCCATGCCCGAAAGCTCCTGCCACCGCGGCACACACACGGGAATGCCCAGAATATCGCTCTGGCGCTGCATCAAATACGTGCTCTCCGTCGGTCCGCCGTCCACCCGCAGCTCGCGGATGGCAAGGCCCGACTCCTCGCGCATCAGGTTCACGATATCCGCCACCTGATAGGCGATGCAGTCCACCCCGGCCCTGACCATCTCGGCCCGGCCGGTCAGGCGGGTAATGCCCGTAAACAGCCCGGTTGCGGCGCTGTCCCAATACGGTGCGCCAAGCCCCGTGAACGCGGGGACAAAATAGGTTTGATCGAGCGGATTCGCGGCGGCGGCCACCTCATGGGCCTGCCGCACCGTCGGTGCTGGGC
>OBWS01000138.1_pt1 | contig 48765 bp, 45 predicted proteins | sample 1495291 | NCBI WGS metagenome assembly OBWS01 (sample SAMEA2580090, study PRJEB22360) | human gut metagenome | biome: human gut; feature: human-associated habitat; material: faeces | place: Denmark | collected 2008/2010 | reverse complement strand
CCTTTTGGACCCCAGGGGGGGGGCCGGAGCGTTTTGGGCCCCGCCGTTTTTTCTATCGTTACTCGGTAAAGGCGTTGCCGACGCTCTGACCGCCAACATACGTCTCGACGAGGGTGAGCTCATGGTCGAACACGACAAAGTCGGCGTCGCGACCTGGCATGATGCTGCCGCACTTATCCTCGATGTGCGCGGAGCGAGCCGGCACCTCGGTTGCCATGCGAATGGCGATATCGGCGCTGGCGATGCCCCAGTCGACGATGTTCTTGACGCCCTGGGCAAGCGTGAGCACCGAGCCGGCAATGCTCTTGCCGTCGGCGAGCCAGCACAGGTTGTCCTTCATGATGACGTCCATGCCACCACTGGTGTAGCTGCCCTCGGGCATGCCGCCGCAACCCAGGCAGTCGGTGATGAGCACCGTGTGCTGCCAGCCCTTGGCCTGCAGCAGCGCCTTGATGGCAGCAGGGTTAACGTGCTTGCCGTCACAGATGATCTCGGCGTAGGTCTCGGGCGTGGACATGGCAGCGCCCACGACACCGGGCTCACGGTGATGCAGCCCGCGCTGGCCGTTATAGGTATGCGTAAAGCAGCTGGCACCGGCGTTGATGGCAGCGATGCACTCATCGTAGGTGGCGTCGGAGTGACCGATGCTGGTCACCACACCCTTGGCGTTCAGAGCAGCCACATAAGCAGCGGCACCGTCGCGCTCGGCCGCCATGGCGCTCTTGACGATGCGACCACCCGCAGCCTCCTGCCACTGATCAAAGATCTCCTCGGAGGGATCGATAAGATAAGCGGGGTTCTGCGCGCCCACGTGCTTCATGGTAAAGAAGGGGCCCTCCAGGTAGATGCCCTGAATGCGAGCACCGCAGAAGTCGGGGCCGCGACCCTCGTCCGCCTGAGCGATGGCGGCGCAGGCGTCCTTGATCTGCTCGACGCCATCGGTGAACGTCGTGGGCAGCCAGCTGGTGGTACCGCGACGGGCGAGCTCGGTCGAGCTGATATCGATGCCCACGGGATCATTATCGGTAGTTGAGTGGTTGTAGAAGCCATGGATGTGAGTATCGACCATACCCGGTGCGATCCACGACCCCGTGTAGTCCTTAATCTCGCAAGAGGGCTCGTCGGCCTGCCAGGCGCCAAAGACGCCATCCTCGACCATAAGATAGCCGCCCAGTTGCGGGCCTGCCGGCAAGAAGAACTTGTCAGCCTTAATTGCGTACGTGCTCATATGCACTCCTTGCTTCTAAAGCAGTTGACTGTGGTGATGCTATACCCAGCTCAGGTAAAACAAAAAGCGCCCGCCCGCCGTTATGAGCGGACGGGCGCCCTTACAGAGGGACGCGATTAAGCGGTGAAGGGGTGAATCGTCACGCCCTTGACCACGCGGTTGACCGTGCCGGTGGGGCTCGGCGTATCGGGCGTGTTGCCCACGCGCACGGAGTTGAGCAGGCTGATGGCCTGGGCAAACATCACGAACGGCAGAGCGAGGTAGCCCTCGGGAAGCGCTTCGTAGCCCTTAAAGGTGAAGGACTCACCCTCATAGACGGTAGCACCTTCCTGCTGAACGGCGACGGTGTGCTGAGCGATCTCGTCGCCGCCGATCTCGTTGAGGATGTCGATATCGTACTGACGGGTGTAGGCGTCGTTGTTGACGAACACGAAGACGAGCGTCTTATCGTCGACGAAGGACTTGGGTCCGTGACGATAGCCCATGGAGGTGTCGTAGGAAGTAGCGACCAGACCGTGAGCGAGCTCGAGGATCTTGAGCTGGCTCTCCTGGGCAAGGCCACCAAAGGAGCCAGAACCCAAGTAGGTCACGCGGTTGAAGTCGCCAGCCAGGTAATCGGCGATCTCAGACTCACGAGAGATGACCTCCTCGCCCATCTTGGCAATCGTCTCGACCCACTCGGCTTTCTGCTCGTCAGAGGCAGTGTCGAAAATAAGGGTGGAGAGCAGGGTCATGCAGGAATAAGATCCAGTCATGGCGAAGCCCTTGTCGTTGGCGCGCGGAATGAGCAGCGTCAGCGCGTTGGGATCATCGGCAGACTCAACGGCGAGCTTGCCCTCGGGAGCGCAGGTGATGTTGAGGAACTTGACGTTATGGACAAGCTCCTTGGCAACGGCAACGGCGGCAAGGCTCTCGGGGCTATTGCCAGAGCGGGCAAAGGAAACCACGAGCGTGGGATCCTCGGCGCGCAGGAAGTCGCGCGGGGCGCTCACGATGTCGGTCGTGGCGATGGGCTTAAAGTCGTAGAGATCAGTGTTGCCAGCGTGACGCAGGTACGGGGCGCAGGTATCGCCAACGTAGTCGGACGTACCGGCACCGGTGAAGACAACAGACAGACGGCCCTCGCCCATAGCGCGAGCCTCAGCCAGAAAGGCCTCGATGGTCTCCTTGTTCTCGCGATAGATGTTGAGCGTATCACGCCAAAGCTTGGGCTGCTGAGCAATCTCGGCCGTGGTGATCTGGGCGCCGAGCTCGGTAAGCTCCTCGACACTCTTCTCGAACATTTCTAATACCTCTTTCTTTACTAAATTGTCTGATATATAAAGACTTAATCTGAAAAGTTAAATCGGGTAGTAGTCATAGGCTGTTTTTCTTTCGTTGGCACTCGTATCCGATCACAGAGTATCTCGATAATGAGAAATCCTGTACTTAAACTTGTCCGCACGAGCCACCGAAAGCGTGAACTCGACAACATCATTTTGGGTGTTGTGAGTAGTTCGGACTATGTCCAGAACTGGCGCACCTTCACCAATACCTAGAAGCCGAGCGTCACATGGACGTGCTATACCCGCAGAGAACTCCTCATCCGCCACTCGAATTTTCTGCTGATAATCCTGCTCAATGACATCGTAAAGGGGCTTTTGTTCGAGTAGAGGACGCTTGAGTGAAATAAAGAGCCTTGCTGGAAGATAGCTACGCTCAACCATCATAGGTATACCATCTGCCATTCGTAAACGTTTGAGTTTTAATACCTTTTCACCCAAATGAATCCCCATTTGCATCGAGAGCGTTTTATCTGCTTCCATTTCACAGAACTCTAAGATGGTTGTTTCTGGCAGCCGGCCCATCGCTTTCATCTGTTCAGTAAAACTGTACGATTGGGTAAGATTTGTTGCTTGAGCTAGTCGATCGGCAACAAACGTACCGCGACCTTGTTTTCGCACAATCCGACCAAGATACTCAAGTTCCTGAATTGCAAGCCGGACAGTCGACCGCGAAAGCCCGAAACGTTCGGCAAGCTCACGTTCGGACGGAATCAAATCACCTGGCTGATATTCATGATCAATTTTTTCGATCAGAATATCTACGAGCTGGTCATATAGCGGTTGTCTGTGCCTCGTGCACGTCATGATATTCTCCACGTAATGAGCAATTGACCAATACTTCAGCCTTCAGGTAACGCACCAACATGTCCAATAAATGGGCTAATAGCGACACTACATCTCATCGTCTTCATCAATGTCAGCACTCTCGAGTTTCTTGAGATCGACTCCCTCACGACCAACGACCCGTGCGCGTTCGGCAAGTTCATCAAGCGTTGGGTCTCCAAACGCACGCGTCATAACGAGCTCCACCAACATAGGTAGATTTGTTCCGGTGACAACGGTCACGTTATCGAGCTCAGTCGTCATTGGGATAGCTTGATTGAACGGAGTACCGCCAAGCAAATCAACAAACACCAATACGCCATCACAAGCTTGACGCATCTTGGCAATGCAGGTTCGCAAATCATCACCAAAAGTAACCGCCTCCGAGCCCGCAAAAGGAACTACCTCAAAATTAGGCTGTTCGCCGGCGACCATATCCACAGCGCTTTTCAAACCAGGTGCAAACTGACCGTGACCAGTTAGTACAAATCCAATCATTCTATCTACCTTTCTACCGTTCGCTTTCTCTAGCCATAGAACCCCTCAAAAGGGCTCTTACGACCACTGCATCATTAAAGTTTAGTGAGTATTTTGTTTTATCGTGGGAGGTCTGTGAGCGTCTCTAAGCTGCTTTTCAAGGTTGCGATATCTAAGTGCTTCGCCCTTGTTCCCGCTGCTCTCATATTGATATGAAAGCAGCAGATAGAGCTTTCCGCGTAACCCAAGGTCGTTCGTATCCAGCATAGCTTCCATCTCATCGATCTTATCATGCCGACGGCAAAAGACTATGTCGTAGGTTAATTGACTGTCCGCCAAAATGCCCTTCGACACGATGGGGCGCATCTCTTCCAACATGGACGCCGCCCGCTTCCGGTCACCCGTCTTGATATAGAAATTAAAGGCGCGAACCGCAAGCTGTCGACGTTGTTTGTCGCTGCACGGCATCTCCAGCAAGTGGTCAAGCATTCGATCTGCATATGCGTCCATATCAGCAGCTTCATAGATCGTGAAACGCAGGTAATACTGCTTATACGTAGACATTACTATGCGCGCTAGTTTGCGATCGAGCAGGTCTATGCAGTCTTGGTATAAGCCCAAGTTAAACAATACCTGCAATTTCATATCGAAGTATTTTTTCGCTCCTTCGGTCACAGCGAAATAAGCCACGACAACACAAATGAACAGGACAATCCAAAATGGCATTGCACTATATTCCCTTCAAGGCAGCCTTAATGAATTAATCGAACACGATGACTGCATAACCGCCTATGAACAGCGGTGTCCGACAAAACAAAAGAGGCGCACACTCCAGGGGATATGGCGATAAAGTCGCCTTGGAGGTGTGCGCCACATCTTAATTGAGGATCAAATGTCGCGACAATATGGGGTATTTAGCCCTTGCAAATGATACCGAATGCACCCAAGGCAATGGACAGAACCAAGACGATAAAGATGGCCTTCGTCGAGGTCATGCCCTTCTTACCGAGGAGCCAGTATACGAAGCCGACGAGTGCGGCAGGAACCAGCTTGGGGCAAATCATATTGCAGATGTTCTGCAAGTCAACGGTAACGCCGCCGATAACAGGCTTCGCCGCAATAACGATACCGACATTGGTTGCGACCAGGGCACCGACCATAAAGACACCCATTACGGAGGCCGCGTCGGTCAACGCGTTCAGGCGGTCGCTCATGGTGGTGACGAGCTTCATACCCTGCTCATAGGCCATGTGAGTCTGCTTGCAGCGGAACCAGTCAACAAGGATGTTAACGGCGACCCAGATGAAGATACCCAAGGGGTTGCCGTTCATGGCCATATTGGCAGCCAGAGCGCCGAAAATGGTCGGGAGCAGCGAACCGAAGATGGAATCGCCGATGGAAGCCAGCGGTCCCATGAGACCAGTCTTGAGACCGGCAACAGCCTCGAGGCCCTCAATGCCCTCCTCTTCCTCGATCGCCAAATCGATACCGGTGATGATCGTGTTGAGGAAGTTTGAGGTGTTGAAGAACGGTGCGCACTGGGCGCGGCAGGCTTCCTTTAGCTCCGGCGTGCCGTCACCGTACAGCTTGCGCAGCGTGGGCAGGATAATCCAGAGATAACCAGAGTGTTGCATACGCTCGTAGTTCCAACCATCCTGGAAACCAAGCAGGTTACGACGGTTGATCTGCGCAAGGTCGTCCTTGGTAATCTTGTAGCCAGTGGTGCCATTGGCGAGTTTCTCATTAGAGCTCATCGTCGTCGTCTCCCTCCGCAGCGCCAGCAGCAGCGACGGGACGCTGGTTGTTCTTGTAGTACAGCAAAGACAGAGCAAAGCCAATAATAGCGATCGCCAGCATCGACATGTTATTGAACATACCGACCATATCCACGGCGCCCTTACCAAGCGCACCGTTCACAGCGACGATGTTGGCGTTGAGGTTCATGATGCTCGTGAAGGCCGTACCAAACAGGGCGGCGACTACAAAGCCGAGCAGCAGGTAGGCGACGTGCTTTTTGACCGGCAGGTAACGGAGCAGGATGGCGAAGCCAACGGCGGGCAAGGCACCGCCAGCAACAGACAGACCGTCACCCAGCCACTTCCAGTCGCCGTTAAGGGCGGTGGTGATGCCCTCGACCAAGCCCTGGCCAAATGCGAGAGCCAGGAAGACCGGAATCATGCGGGACAACATCCAGGAAACGGCACCGAGCAAGTAGTGTACGTTGTAGGCGCCCCAGTTCATCTTCTCGATATCGGCATCGCACATGTGACCGAAGAACGTGTTGGCGAAACGGCCGGCGATATCGGTGTAAACGAGAATGGCAGCGACAGGTACGCCGATGGCGGCAAGAGCCGTCTCGGGATTCATGCCCGCACCCACGGCAAAGGCAGTGGCGACCAGAGTGCCGGAGTTGGCATCGATACGAGAGGCGCCGCCAAAGGTACCAACGCCCAGGACGGTGAGCTGCATGCTGCCGCCGATAAACAGGCCAGTCTGCAGGTCACCCATAATCAAACCGGTAATCATACCGGAGAAGACGGCTGAGCCGGCACAGGTGTACCAGTTCAGCTCATCCAGAATCTGATAACCCGCATACAGGGTTAACAGAAGAATCTGCCACCAAGCAATCATGGTAAACTCCTTATTTAAGGTGTAACAGTTTCTACAATACCAATACGCTTATATAAACCGTGCATCCCCCTTCACGGCCTAGCGTTAATTCAACTAGAGCTTGAGAGCCTCTGGGTTATCCTGCGGCGTCAGCTGAATGACAATAGGAAGATTATCGGCCTTGAGTTTGGCAAATGCGTCAAGGTCCCCCTGGTCGCAACTAATGTTGCGATTCAGCTTCTTGACCGGCTCCATTGTCGTCATATTACCGACGATGAGCTGCTCAAGCTTAACACCTTGTTCCAAAAGTCGAACGTAGACCTCAGGCTTTTTCGCAACAATGAAGAGACGTTGCGCATCATATTTGCCAGCAGTGATGTTGGCAGCGGCCTTGTCGACAGGAAGCACGGACAACTTCACAGTTGCCGGGCAAGCCATGCGAAGAACCTGCTTTTGGGTAGCATCTTGCGATACCTCGTCGTCAACTACCATGAAGCGGCTTACCTGACGGGCGTTAGACCAGAGGTTTGCCACCTGTCCGTGAATCAAGCGAAAGTCGATTCGTGCGCCTACAATCATTTCTACTCAACTCCTTCTTGTTCAAGTGTACGGATAACGGGCTCAGAGCGAAGGGAGATTTTCGCATCATACACGCCCTCTGTTTCGAACATAACGAGTTCATTGGTACCAGGGTGTAATAAACCGTGCGGAACATAGAGCGTCATGATGGGACCCTTATCCCAAAAACGTCCGACATTCGTTCCGTTTACGAATGCCACACCCTTTCCAAAACCCGTAGTGTCGATAAAGGTATCAGCCGGCTCAGATATATCAAACTTTGCGCGATAAAAGGAAGGTTGCCCCTCTACCCAGCCGGCGGAATAATCAAGATTATCGATGTTATCGAGTGGCAGACAACGCATCTCCCAACCGGTAACAAAGTGAAGATCAACGCAAACTCCTGTCCTAATGCCCTTATGCTGCGTATCAGCGAGCAATTTGTGACCATAATTGACGCGACCCATATCCTCGGTCAGAACATCCAGGCGGTTGTGTTCACAGGGAAGAACGCAGTGAATATCTTCCCCGATGTGCTCCTGATACTGCGTCGCCACTTTGTCACCGTTCACAAACACCTGAGCGCGGTCGCGGGCGTCAATAACCCGAATACGCTCTTCATCTGCACGGTCACGCTCGACAGTCGTGGTATATAACGTATATCCATACGACTGGCCCATCTCTTCCATGGGCATAGGATATTGGGCTTCAATCGGCTCCGAAAGAATATCGAGCACATTAAAGAGACTTACGCGCTCACTCACCGAAATATCGGGCATGGAAAACGCCTTTTTTGTTAACGGCTTGCTTTGCGCGATATCGGGATACAGCTCGTGAACTGTCCTTTGAATTGCGAAGTATTTCTCGGTCGGGTTGCCCTGTTCGTCCAATGGAGCATCGTAGTCATATGATGTCACCTGGTGCAGGTCATGCGTATGGCGTGCAGAACATCCGTTCATAAATCCAAAGTTGGTGCCTCCATGAAACATGTAGAGGTTTAAAGATCCTCCAAGCTCGAGCACCTCGCGAACGCAAGAGGCAAGATCTTCGGGATCGCGTCTGATGACGTTCTCCCCATAGCGATTGAACCAGCCGTCCCACAACTCCATGCACATAAGAGGCCATTGTTTTCCATGCTCCTTGTGAAAAGCAGAAAGAGCCTCAAAGTTCTCCTTTGCATGAGAACCAAAGTTGCCGGTGCACAACACATCATCGTCAATGAGCGTACCGGCACGAAGGCACCCACGCCACGGGCCATCGGAAGTACAAAGGGGCACGGAAACCCCACGCTCGACCATAAGGCGACGAATCGCGCGAAGATAATCCTTATCCTCGCAATATGATCCATACTCGTTTTCAACCTGCATCATGATGATGTTTCCGCCCTTGTCAATCTGACGCGAGACGAGTATCGGCATGAGATGGTCGTAGTACTGCGCAACGTGAGCAAGAAATTTGGGGTCGCTGCTACGCGGCCTCATATCATGTTCGCGCAGCAGCCATGCTGGCATGCCGCCAAATTCCCATTCTGCACAAATAAACGGAGAGGGCCGAACAATTGCATACAGACCGAGTGACGCTGCTTCATCAAGAAATGCCGCCAAATCAACTGAACCAGAAAAATCGAAGACGCCAGGCTTTGGCTCATGAAGATTCCACGGTACATACGTTTCGACCGTATTAAACCCAAGAGCCTTAAGGTTATAGAGCGAGTGGTGCCAGTCGCTCGGATGAACACGCATATAGTGAATCGCCCCCGACAAGATGGTGAACGGCTCATCATCGAGTAGGAATTGATTGGTGATCTTAAACGAATGCATGCTACTCCCGATCTTCGTGCTCTACGACGCCGATGCCGGTTCCTCGGCCCTCGGCGAAACGCCTTGCCTATTATGGACGCATTAACGCAATTATGTAGACAGAATCTGAAGTGGTCCGTAAACGGTAGCGAAATGACGATGAACGGCTTTAATAAAGAAAATTAAACTACCTGTTAGACCACTGTTTAATTATAGATTCCTAACGATTCTATATTTGAAAGGTGGTATGTACCATCTATCCACTATTTCCTACTAGTTACGTTATGTTTAATCGCATTTCTTCAAATGCTTATCTACTTTGGATTCACCTACATGAGCAATAGAGATCTGTTGTCTTCCTATTTCCAAGACTGGAAATATCCAGAATCGAACCTGACTTTCTTACGGCCGACTCGCCGCGTTCGACGACTCGTTAATACAGCAGAGCATTCATGGAGTCGGGTTCGTCACTGGGTAGATTGCGAACTTCCATTTTCACACCAAACGCTTGCAGCTCTCTGAGAGCGGCGATGTCCGCATCGCCTATGGCGACCGTGGGCGTTGCGGGACGCCTGCCCTCCCCCGCCCGCATATGGCCAATGCTGACCTTGGCGATCGACACGCCGCCCCCAACCAGCGCGAGCGCATCGGCGGCTGAGGCCACCATGATCAGAATCCATTGACGCGGCGTTGCGGTATGAATGATGTCGATAGTCCTTTTGCACCGAGAAAAACCGTGTCCACACGCCTTCTGGCGCCGCGGCCCTCGTCGGCCTGCCAGGCGCCAAAGACGCCATCCTCGACCATAAGATAGCCGCCCAGTTGCGGGCCTGCCTGCAAGAAGAACTTGTCAGCCTTAATTGCGTACGTGCTCATCTATGCTCCCGTACCCGCAGTGCGTTTTAGGGCGGATCAAAAACCACCTCATTGTTAATTCGAGCGATTGTTCGTTGCCTTCTACCGCTTGGCACTTTTTGCACCCGCTGCAAAACACGCCAAGCCGTTTATATCCAATACCGTTAGACAGCGCGGTTGTGGTAGACCTTGTACTTAAACTGGTCGGCGCGCGCAACCGAACGCGTATACTCGATAACCTCGTTGTTCATGTCATATGTGGTACGAATCAAATCCAGGACCGGTGCGCCTTCGGCAATCTCGAGTAGACGAGCGTCGGAATGGCGTGCGATACTCGCGTAGAATTCTTCCTCGGCCAGGCGAACTTTCTCGTGATAGTCCTGCTCGATCATGTCATATAGAGATTTGTTCTCGATCATGGGGCGCTTAAGCGCAAAGAATTTGCGGCTCGGCAAATACGTGCACTCAATCATCAGCGGCACACCATCGGCAATACGCAGGCGCTTGATCTTGTACAGACGCTCGCCCAGACGCGCGTTCATCTCTGCGGCAATATTCTTGTCAGCCTCGACCTCGGTAAACTCAAGAATCGTCGTCTTGGGCACACGGCCGATCGCCTTCATCTGCTCGGTAAAGCTATAGGTTTGCGTGAGGTTTGCCGTCTGCAGAGAGCGGTCGCTTATCATGGTTCCACGGCCACGCTGACGAACCACCAAGCCCAGGCGCTCAAGCTCCTGCAGGGCAAGGCGAACAGTCGTACGCGAGAGCCCGTAGCGCTCCGACAAGTCACGCTCGGACGGCAAATAGTCGCCGGGTCGAAGTTCGTGATCGATTTTATCGGTCAGCAAATCGACGAGCTGATCGTACAGAGGTTGTTTGCGCGCTCCCATTGCCATAATGATACCTGCCGGATAAATAACTCGAAATTGGTTGTAACCAGACACCACGTACTATATCAGTTTTAATGGAATAACAGCAGGTCAAACCGCACATTTCAATATTGTTTGCCAGTTGATAGCTTGTGCGCTGTAATACCAATCACACCGCTGCATCAAGTATCGATGTAGCAAAAAGGGCCGCCCCCGCGGAGCGGGACGACACTTTGCAAGATACATACGTCTTTAAGTCTTAGAGAAGCTTCTTGAGCTCCCCGGCAACAGCTTGGGTCCGCGCCGATGATGACCTGGGTAGCACCCTTGCCAATCTTCATGACATCCAGAGCGCCAGCCTTCTTGCAGGCAGCCTCGTCGACCAGAGCGGAATCGCCGAGCTCGAAGCGCAGGCGAGTAGCGCAGCAGTCAACGGTCTTGCCCTTCTCCTTGCCACCGACGGCAGCGAGAACGGCAGCGGCCACAGCGGCGAACTTGTCGTCGCCAGCAGCGGAGAGGGCGGAGGTCTCCTCGACATCCATATCCTCGCGACCAGGGGTCATGAGGTTGAATTTGGTGATGGCGAAGCGGAACATATGAATAAAACGTCCGAAAAGCTGAATATAATCCCTCTTTTTTCACCAATCTCTTCTTCAACGCAAAAAGCCCGCTAAAACGGTATCCGTTCTAGCGGGCTTATTCAGATATTTCGGCTACGCACTCGGAAGCTCAGGCGAACCTTATGCAAACAGGCCGTAGATGCTGATGTTGGCCTTGGCGTAGAGGCCGTTAGCATACTCGGTCCACTTGGAGCTGGCACCCGAAGCCTGCGAGGAATACTGCTGATAAGCAGTGTAGTAGGCGGTCATGGCCTGCTTGTAGGTGGCGCTATCGGCCGTAAAGGCATCATCGGCAAAGGCCTTGGCATAGGTGCTATCGGCATCCTTCCAAGTACCCTTTGAGCTATCCCACTCATCGCCGGCAAGGTTGATGATGTAGTCGGCGTAGTCCTTGCTCGCGGTCTCCTCGTTGCCGTCAGCAGGCTCGGTCGGGGCGGCCGGCATGCTTGCGGAGCTGTCGCCGACCTTCTTCTTGTAGAGCTTCTGCAGCGTCGCGGACTGACGGACGATCTTCTTAGCCTGGTCCTTGGACACGCCGTACTGCTTGGCCATAGTCTTGTAGTCGGAGGTGCCGATGGACTCCTCGGCGTACTGCTTCATTTCCTTGGAAGAGACGGTAATGCCCTCGTCCTCGGCAGCGTCCAGCAGAATCTGGTTGCGCACGTAGGACAGGATAACGTCGGCAGAAGGAGCGGTGTAGTTGCCGTCGTCGTCCTTGACGGTATCAAGGCTGTACTGGCTCTCGATGGCCTCGCGCGCGGTGATGTCGCTCTTCTTGCCGTTGTAGCTATAGCTTGCCACGGTCGAATCGAGCTGGTCCTCGGTGAGGGTCGCCGAGCCGGCACCCTTGCCGCCAAAACCACCGTTGCCGATAAAGAAGCCGACCACGGCAGCGATCACGACGGCGACCACAAAGGCGGCAATCATCGTCTTCTTGTGCTTGCAAGCGTGGTCGTCCACGTCGGAGTCGTCGTCCTCGTCCTGCTCCTCGGGCATCAGATTCTCGTCGGCGGCGTCCGCGGCGATCTTTGCCTCCAGGCGGGCGTCCTCCTCCTCGGCCGTCGTACCAGCAGCAATGTGCTCGGCAGACGTGCCAGCGACCAGGTCGATCTTCTCGTCCTCATCACCGTCGGGGCCTTCGCCGCGCTCGATGATCTGGATGCCGTCGATCTCGTCCTTCTCGTCTTTCTTTTGAATCAGACCCATAGTCAGCTACTCCTTATTGGAAACACAATCCCTCATAGAATACGCCCGACGAGGCGCCGGGCGTATTGATTCTTAGGTTATACGCAAACACTTAAGTACTATTTAGGCATTTGCAGCGTGCATACCTTAGGCCAGGTGCGCAATAACGGCATCGGCAAAGGCCTGCGTACCGACAGCGCCCTCAACGGAGCCGGTCTGGGCACGACGCACGTCACCGGTAACCTGCTTACCCTCGTCGAGCGTAGCGGACACGGCGGCGCGGATACGATTGGCCGCATCGTTCTCGCCCAGATGATCGAGCATCATAGCCGCAGACAGGATCTCGGCCGTGGGGTTGGCGATATCCTTGCCCGCGATATCGGGCGCGGAGCCGTGCGTAGCCTCGAAGATGGCGCAGTCGGCACCGATGTTGGAACCCGGGGCCATACCCAGGCCACCCACCAGGCCGGCGCACAGGTCGCTCACGATGTCGCCGTACAAGTTGGGCAGCACCAGGACATCGAAGTCATTGGGGTTCTGGACCAGACCCATGCAGGTAGCGTCGACAATCTTGTCGTTGAACTCGATATCGGGATAGCTGGCGGCCACCTCGCGCGCCACGCGCAGGAACAGGCCGTCGGTCGCCTTCATGATATTGGCCTTGTGCACGGCCGTCACCTTTTTGCGGCCGCAGCGGCGGGCATACTCAAAAGCATACTCCACAATGCGGCGGCTCTTGGCGATAGAGATCGGCTTAATCGAGATTGCGGAATCGGCGGCGAAGGTCTTTTGGCCCGAACGCTCGACGAGCTGCGAGAGCTCCTCGACCTCGGCAGCGCCCTCATCGAACTCGATGCCGGCGTAGAGGTCCTCGGTATTCTCGCGCACGATAACCAAGTCGACGTCGCGGAAGCGCGAGCCGTCGCCCGGCTGCGACAGACAGGGACGCACGCAGGCGTACAGGTCGAAATGCTTGCGCAGGGCCACGTTGACGCTGCGGAAGCCCGTGCCGACCGGTGTGGTGATGGGGCCCTTGATGGCAACCTTGGTCTCGGCGACCGCATCGAGCACATGCTGGGGCAGCGGCGTGCCAAACTCGTCCATGACGCCGGCGCCGGCCTCCTGGACGTTCCAGTTGATCTGGACACCGGTGGCCTCGACCACGCGGCGCATGGCCTGCGTAATCTCGGGACCGATACCGTCACCGGGAATCAGGACTACATCGTGCGCCATAATCTGTTACTCCTCGTCTTCGGCGGCCTCGGATTTTTTAACGCTAGCACGCTTCTTCTTTTTGGAGAGATCCAGGCCAAAACGTTTAACAAGCATTTCGCAAATCTCGCTCGAACGGGCCTTGAGATAGCTGCCCTTGCCGTTCTCGGCGTCGAACTTAAGGCGCAGCGCGAGCTTCTCGGCGACCTCGGCGTCGATCTCGCCCTGGCCAAACTCGTACAAGCAACCGAGCATATCGCGATACTCAAGGTCGCCGTGGTAGCACTGGATGGCCTCGTCCAGGATCGGCCAAGCCTCGCGCGAACGCTCGACGCCCGTGGCTCCCCACACGCACAGCAGGCGGAAGGCGGCGTAGCGCAGCGTAGAGGAAATCTCGTCGAACAGCGCGGTCTCGGCACCCTCGAAGGCATCGCCCAGCTGCTCGGGGCAGGTGGTGGCGAGCGCCGCCAGGGCATCGAGGGCCTCCCAGCGGGTCTGTGCCTCGGGGCGGTCGAGCGCCTCGATCAGCGCGGGCACGCAGGACACGACGCGCTGGGGATCGCGCTCGGCAAGCAGATGCAGCACGCGGGCGGCAAACTGGCGGATGCGGCGCGTGGGACAGCCGAGCTCTTGGACCAGGCGGTCGACGGCATTCTCGTTCTCCTCTGCCAGCTGAAGCTGTGCCAGCTCCTCGTCGGTGAGCTGTTCGTCTTTGTTTTCTGCCATAGTTACCTCTTCTATTTATTTCTTAGCGTGCTTGCCAGCACCCTTGCTGTCATCGGTGACCGAGATGAGCTGTCGATCGGCTGCACCATTGTGACGCGCACGGCGACGCTCCTCGGCGTCGCCCGCGTCGGCGGCGGCGCGGTGAGCCTTGTTGACGTTAAAGACCTCGTCGTGCTTGCGCCACGGACCGACGGACTCGCCAAAGCTCATCTTAAGGCCGGCGATAAAGCCGCCGAGCCAGCCGATCGGCGCAAACTGCACCAGCGGGAACAGCGAAAACACCCAGGTCAGTAGAACGACTGCCGCCGCGCCTGCAAAATTGGCAATCCAGTAATCGCGCTTGGTAATCACGCGCTTTTCGCAGGCCCACTGGCCGCACAAAAAGCCAATGTAAATCGCAAAGATAAAGAGCACCAGCGCGAGCACCACGAACGTCCAGCTCATGGGCGCTACTCCCCGTGATGGTGGCCGCAGCAGCACTCGTGGCCGTCATCATGGCCGTGGCCGCCGCAGCACTCGTGATCCTCGCCATGGTGGTGGCCACAACCGCACTCGTGATCGTCGCCGTGCTCGCCGCAACCGCAGCCGTCCTCGTGAGCACCGTGCTCTTCGGGACGATACTGCGACCAGTCCAGACCGGCGGCGATGGCATCGGCCTCCTCCTTGTAGAGGACCGTGATGGCCTGGGTGCCCAGCTTGGCGCCACCGATGGCGTCGAGCATGTCGTAAAGCGTAAAGGCGACGTCGGCGCCGGGCAGCGCGAGCTCGCGGTCATCGGCGTAGGCGAGCGCCAGACGCAGGTCCTTAATGAAGTGCTCGACCATAAAGCCGGGCTTGTAGTCGCCGTCGAGCGCCTTGGGAGCCAGGCTCTCCATGGCGCCGGACTTGCCGGTGCCGCCCAGGATCATCTGGCGGGTCTTCTCCAGATCAAGGCCGCTCAGCTCGGCAAATGCCATGGCGTCTGCCATGCCGACCGTGCAGGCGCCCAGCGACACCTGGTTGGCGAGCTTGGCAGCCTGGCCCTTGCCGGCGCCGTCGAAGCAGCAGATGTTGGCCGCAAAGGTGGCAAGGATGTCGCGGACCGGCGCGATGTCGTTCTCGGTAGCGCCCACGATAGCCGTGAGCGTACCGGCGATAGCGCCCGACTCGCCGCCGGTGACGGGGCAGTCAAACGCCATACGGCCCGTGACCTGGGCGGCCTCGGCAATATCGCGCGCGAGCTCGGGCGAGCTCGTGGTGAGGTCGATCAGAACCGCACCGGGCTTGGTGCATGCGAGCAGGCCGTCGCCCGCCAGGTAGAGCTCTTCGACCTCGGAGGGATAGCCCACCATGGTAAAGACGACATCGGCGTTCGCCGCGGCATCGGCCGGCGTATCGGCCCAGGCGGCACCGCGCTCAACGAGCGCTGCGGCCTTGGACTTGGTGCGGTTGCTGACCGTGACGGGATAGCCAGCGTCCAGAATGTGGCCGGCAATGGGGGCACCCATAATTCCGGTGCCGATAAATGCGACAGAGAGCTTGTTTGCCATGAAACCTTTCCTTTTGGGTTGGGTGTTATTACCAGGTTGAATACTCGGTGCCAGCGTTTGGGCTGTGAGTCGAGGGCGATTACGGACGCATCGCTTGCCTACTGCCCGCGCACGCGGCGAGCGATGCGGTCGGAAAGCGAGGCTTTCTCGGCGCGGTTCTTACCCCAAAACGCAAGTGCCACCATGCCGGGCCCCACGTGCGAGCCAATGGTAGGACCGACGGAACTACGGATAATCGTGACGTCGGCGCAGCCCTCCTCCTTGCGAACGGCGGCCTCGAGCCAGTCACCATCCTTCTCGGCATCGGCAGTCATGATGGCGATGGGCATGGTGCGGTCGGGCACGTAGTTCTCGCGGAACGACTTGAGGATGGACTTGAGCGCCTTCTTGCGGCCGCGGTTGACGCCGATCAGCGACAGCGAGCCGGCCAGGTCGTAGGAGAGCTCGGGCTTGACGTCGAGCTTTGCCGTGAGCTGCGCCGCCGCGGGCGGAATGCGGCCGCCGGCAGCCAGTGCGTCGAAGCTCTCGAGCGTAAAGTAGCCGTGCACGTAGGTTTTTGCCTCGTTTGCCCAATCGACCAGCTGCTTGGCGGTCAGTCCCGCCGAACGCTGGCGCACGGCCTCGAGCGCCAAGAGCGCGCCGGTCGCGCAGGGCAGAGCGTTGTCGACCACGTAGAGCTCAAAGTTGGGATACTCGGCGCGCACGGCATCTGCCGCCTGGCACGCGGAGTTGTAGCTCGACGACAGCGCCGAGGTAAAGCACAGGTAGACCGTGGGCGTGCCCTCTTTGGCGCACTCGGTAAAGAACTCGATATAGCGACCGAGCGACACAGCCGAGGTGGACACACGGGCACCGGCGCGCATGCGGTCGTAGAACTCCTTAGGGCTCATGCTCGACCAGATGTCGTCTGTGCGCTCCTCGCCATCGATAATGAAGGGGAAACCCAGGATATCGACATCGAGGTTCGCGGCGACCTCGGGGCTAAAGTCGCAGCAGGTATCGACGACGATGCGGCAACGGTTCGAATGACCGGCGGATGCGGCCTTGTCCATCAAAGCGACTCCTTACGTAAAAAGGCGGCCACCCGCATGGGATGGCCGCCAACCGTTAACTCATGCAAGTTAACGTATTTTACTCGTCAAGTGTTTCGATGCGGGGCTTGATGATGCCATATCCACCATTCTTACGGTGATACACCACATTGATGAGACCGGTCGTCGCGTTCTCGAACACGTAGAAGTCGTGGCCCAGCAAATCGGTCTGCACCAGCGCCTGCTCCTCAGTCATCGGGGTGACATCGATGACCTTCTCGCGGACGAGCAGGTCGTCGTCCTCCTCGGGCAGCAGCAGGTCGGCCAGATCCTCGACGCGCTCGACCGGCGCGACATCCGCGGCACTGGCACCACCCTGGCGGTTGTCCACGACCTTGGTCTTGAACTTGCGCAGCTGGCGGGTGACCTTATCGGCGGAGAGATCGATGGCGGCATACATATCTGCGCCGTGCTCGGCAACGCGAATCACCGAACCGCGGACACGAACCGTGACCTCGACGATTGCCGGGTTGGGGTTCGAGGGGTTCTTCTCATAACGAAGCACGACGTCGACTGTCATGGGCTCGATATCGAAAACCTTGAGCGCCTCGCCGATCTTCTCATCCACATGCGCACGCAGAGCATCGGTTACCGTCGTCTTGCGTCCAGAAACCTTGATATCCATACGTGGCTCCAATCTGCCTCGGGGACTTACTGTACTGGCTATGTACCCATTGCCGTGCATTTAATCACGCGGATTCCTAAAGACCCGAATAACGATTGCTTGATACCGCATACCGAAGTCTCGCACTTTTCTGTGGCAAAGTGCGCTATAGGAAGGCGTCGGCAAAGCTAGTTTTTCTCCTGGAGATTAGCTTTGACCTGCTGGTTTTATCAAAATAGAAAAGCCGGGCTCCCCTATTGGGGAGACCCGGCTATGCGTGTTGAAACCGTGAAGAAGCGCCTCGTTCAATGTATGGCAGACGCCACCCCTAGCAATAACTAGCTATTGAGCTTGTTAATGTCGTCGTCGGTGATAGCGCCCTCCTGGCTGGACGACGGGCTGTCGCCGTTGTTATCGGAGGCGTCGTCATCGGAGGGCTCAGTCTCGTTGGACGTGGAGTCGGATGTCTGCACATTGGCTCCCGAAACGGTCTTGGCGGTAAGGTCATAGGGCATCTGGCCGTACCAGACGCAGTGGACTGCCTCGAGCGTGCCATCGACCGTGATACCATCGAGGGCATCGCTCACGGCACGGCACAGCTCATCGTTAGAGCTAAGGCCTGCGACACCAAGCGTGGAGGGCGTCTCGAGCGTGCCGACATAGGAGATCTGGCTCATCAGGCGCGCGAGGTAACCACCGGCCGTGGAATCACAGATCACGTAATCGACTTCGCCCGACTCGAGCGCTTCAAAGCACTCATTGATGTTGGAGAAGGTCTTTTGGTTGGCCGTAATGCTCTGCTTGGCGAGCGCTTCCTGCGAGGCCGAAGAGGTCTGAACGCCCAGGGTAGCGGTGTTAAGCGTTTCGGTGGAAACGCTCAGCGACTCTCCGTCGCTGCTCTTGCCGAATACGGCGGGGGCGTCGTACAGACAGGTGCCAAGCGAGCTGATATCGCCGTCCGTAGACCTGACGTCACCAATGAAGATGTCGGCCTTTTTATCGCTGAGCGCGGAATCGGCCGAGGACGCATCGACAAAGGCGACCTTGAGACCCATGCGGCATGCGAGGGAACGAGCGGCATCGACCGCATAGCCCGTGAGGTTTCCGTCGGCATCCTGCATGGCTTGCGGGGCATCGGAAGTATCGAGAGCGACCGTCAGGGTTCCCGGCGTGACCAGGGCATCGTCCGATACCGTGGGGGTAACGGTCTCGCGCTCGATCTGGTCGATCGTGGGCGTCGTGAACGTGGACAGTGGATTGAACGCGCATCCACTCAGGCCCAAAACGGCAATGACCGCCGCGGTCCCAGCACCCAACCGAGCCGCGTGCATCAAGCTGCCCCTCACCATGTCCACTACCCTGCCTTCTGCGTCGTATACGATCCGCGCCCTGCACGGAATATCGGGTTGTTCCCACCAGCTGACCTGGTATTTGACCCCACACTTGCGCACCGGGGCGTTTGCTCGGGAGGCCGCAGCCACCTTCACGACTGGCCCGCTCGCCCGCGAGGCGGTATTGCCCCAAAGAAAGTAGAACGGACGGTGCGGCTTACATCTAGGACGCGCCATGATCGCGCCGCGCGCACGCGGTCGCTTACGTGGATCCCTTTGACCGCGTCTGTCTTGGACTAGGATGGACATTTCGTCCGTCCGCAACCACAGCCTGGCAGGAACGTAGCGCATTATAGCTAAGTTCAAGCTATAGTTTAAGGTTAGGGACGTTATTCGCATCGCGAGCACAGATTTCGCAGGTCGGAGCGGACCGTACGCGCCATGATTGAGCCCGTCGCTCCCCTACGGAGAGCCCCAACACGCCCGTATTGGGGCGCGTGGCCAAAAAATTGCAAATATGAGTACTGTTACCAAATCAGTGGCAGGAATTTTTTGTTCTGCAAACAGTTTTCACGCTCTATAACGTCAGATTGATGCCAGGATATTCCACGTTTGTTTAATATCTTTCTAATTTACGCCATCTTCCAGCCCCAAAATCCCTGATTTTGCTGTTACTGAATTTGTAACAGTACTCATATTTGCTATATTTTGGCCAGAGCATATATCCAACCCTCTATTTCAGAGCATTGTTAGGCAGGTTTAAGCCCAAAACACGCCCTAAACGTGTTAAATAACGCCTCTTGTTTCCTTCTGCGAGCGTCAACACGGTTGCGATATCGCTTACCCATACGCTGGTGAATGCGCCATGCGAGCGCTTCCATCGCCTCCATGTCGCAGAGCATTTCGTTGTTGACCGTCGCGACCTCGATTCCCATAGCAATCAAGCCCGTGTTGCGTTTTTCATCATGGATACGTCCCCTCCGGGAGGAATGGCCCAGTTCACCGTTGTATTCCAGGTCAAACCGGGCTGCTTCCTGATAGGCATCGCAAACTGCATGCGGCATCCCCGAGATTGCCTGCGCGCGGTCATCGAACTCAATCTTGTAGTCGGTCTTAAAGGGACCGCAGGCAAATCCGCCACAGGAAAACGGAAGCGAAAACATGGCGAGCATGATGCATTCCATGGGCGAGCGCAGGTTTTCTGACAGGTAGGGACACAGCCGCCGCAGCTGTTTGGCCACATTCCCCTTGCATGCCGCAAGGTAATCTGCCAGGCGATCGGGCGTCAGCACCGGCTCGACTTCAAAGTAGCCCACGTCTGCCGGTTGGTCCTTGTCCTTTGCAAGTCTATTCGCAACAGGCGAGGTGTAAGGAGGCAGATACTTCCCGTGATCGCTCAGTGAAATCTTGGAACACAGTTCCTGGGCCAGGGCAAACCCCTGGATACAGCCGACCTCGCGGGCGACGGCAACACAAAGGGCCTCGGGAGATAGGCTGTACACCCCCGGTTCCACCTCTAGAATCGAGCCGGCAGGCAACCCGGAACACACGGACCAGCCCACGCCAGGCATGCGGCGGCGCTGCGCCGCAGATCCCACCAGCAAGCACAGATCTTCTTGCACCTCGCCGCTTTTGGCTCCAATTCGCACCAGGTCGGAAAGATAAATATCCTCGGTCGAAGGCGATGACGTGCACAGCACGCGGCGCTCCTCCTCGGGCTCAAGGTCCTTCCAGCCGATGTAGCCCATCTGCCGGCGCTCGGCTCGAATCATACGCAACGCCGAGGCGCCCGCCAGGATTACAGAAGCCGCTAGCTGCTCTTTTGTCGGTTTGTTGCACTGCCTGATTGTTACCGCCACACGAATCACCCCTACCAAACGCGTGCGATAGCGAGGCCATCAACGGCCGCGGCACCGGCGCGTTTGAGTTCCGCCGAAGCCGCTGCCATCGTCGCACCCGTGGTGATAACGTCGTCGATAAGCAGCAGGTGCTTGCCCCGCACGTCCTCAACGGTCTCGTACATGCCTCGGGCGCGTTCACGGCGTTCTTCACGACCGAGTTCACGCTGGTCGCCATGGCCGTACTTAACGAGGGCGTCGAGCAGCGGAACACCCGACAGCTCGCAAAATGGGCGCGCGATGGCTTCCATATGATCGAAGCCGCGTCGCCGAAACGCCGCCGCCGTCGCGGGCACAAACACCACCGCATCGGCACCGGACAACACACCGCCTAAGCGTTCGGGTGCCGCGACCTGGGCATGTAAGGCGGTATCGTATAGCAGCTCTGCCAGATACGGCGCCAGGCGTCGCTCGCCCGCGTCTTTGTACGCTTTAATGATCCGCGGCAGCGGATGCGTGTAAACGGCACATGCCAGGCACCGGTCGAGAGCTTCGGCCATCGCCGAGGACGTACCCTCGACCGAGCACTCGGTGCACAGCAAGTCTCCAAACGGGGCGCCGCATCGAGTGCAGCTATGCCGCGAGTCGATGAGCGCAAGCGCCGCCAAGCAGTCTTGGCAAATAAGCGCGCCGGAGCGCTCGCAGCCGGCACATCGCGTGGGCGACAACGCCTCAAGCGCCTCGTGCGCCGCCCGCTCGGCAAACGGTAGCAATTCATCCGCAAACGGTAGGATGTCGGCACCTTGCAGGCATCCCAACACATTCAAATGTCTCTTCACGACACAACCCTCCCTACGTTCGGTCGCAGGGAGGGTTGTTGATTCAGCGCTATGGTACCCCGACGCGTTTGGGGTCAGGCAGGTTAAATCCGTTTGCGGGCGCTATTCGCCGGTGGGCGGTTGCGGTGCGGACGAGTTTTGGGTCGAGCCCTCGCCTCCATCCTGGCGCGGCTTGCGGGAACGGCGACGGCGACGGCGCTTCTGGCCCTGGTCGGCCGAACCCTCGCCACCACGATCTTCGCGCGACCCGCGTTCGTCGCGAGCAGCGCCGCGCGCGGCCTTGGCAGCCGCCCCTCCGCCATCTCCGGGGCGACGGCGTGTGACCTTGACCTCGCCATCCGAGACCTGATCGGCCACGGAGGGCACCGAGGGCTTTTGCTGCGTGCCCGAGGAATGGCGACGACGCGGACGCGGGGCGCGCTCGTCATCGTTACGTTGCTTGCCACCCTTGTCGGCAGGCGTATCGGAACCCGAACCACCCTTGGGGGCGGCACCGGCTTCGCGAGCGGCTGCGGCGCGGAAGGCGTCCTCGCGCTCCTCGCTCGACAAATGGCGACGGCGACGGCGCGTGGGATTCATGCCACCGCCGCGGTTTTGCTGCTGGGGCTGCTGAGCCTCGCGCTCGCGGGGGGAATTCTTGCCTGCGGGAGCGGCCTCGCCGGCATCGCCCGAACCCGAGCGCTTGCGGCGGCGACGTCCACCGGCAGTCTCCTCAGCCTCGGGTGCCTCGGCCTTGCCGCGACCCTTACCGCGGCCGCGACCCTCGCCCTGGCTCTGACCGGCACGGGTATCGGCGTCCGCATCGCGACGGCGGCGCTTGGGCATCGATGTGCCAGCCAGACGGTCGGCGCTCGACAGGCCATCGCCCACGTCGACGCCGTTTTCGCGATCGAGTTCCATGAGCGCCAGACGCATCTCGGGCGACTCGATGCGCTCGAGCACGTCGCGCGTCACGCAGTCGGGGCGGCAGTTGCAGCCCTGCTCGGCGGCCTTCTTTTTGCAACCCTCCGAGCACGTCATATCGGCCAGGTTGACCTTAAAGACTTTGCCGTTCTCCAGGCGCAGCACCAGCTGCTCACGCGGCGTGTCATATTCCTGGATGCGCGCCTTGCCAAGCGGCGTATCGATAAGCGTCTTCTTTTTGGGCGCGCGGCTCTTAAAGTCCTTGTACGCCTCGAACTCGTAGCGCAGGCAGCACATCAGGCGGCCGCAGACGCCACTAATCTTGGACGAGTTGAGCGGCAGGTCCTGCTCCTTTGCCATGCGGATCGAAACCGGCTCAAACTGTCCGCCAAAGCGCGTGCAGCAGAGCTCCTGGCCGCACTGGGCATAGCCGCCCACCAGGCGGGTCTCGTCGCGCACGCCGATCTGGCGCATGTCGACGCGAATGTGCAGCGTCGAGGACAGGTCCTTGACGAGCTGACGGAAATCGACGCGCTCCTCGGCCGCAAAGTAGAACACAGCCTTCTCGCCGCCAAACAGGTACTCGACGCCGACCGGCTTCATCTCGAGGTCGAGCTCTTTGACCAGACGACGGAAATCGACCATGGCCTCGTCGCCCTGGATGGCCAGGTCGTCGGCAAGCTGCAGGTCGATGTCGCTCGCCACGCGCAGCACGGGCTTGAGCGGCTGGCCGATCTCATCTTGCGGCACCTCGAAGGGATCGGCCGTGACCAGGCCGATCTCGGTTCCGCGCTCGGTGGAGCAAATGGCATAATCGGCCTCGAGGATATCCAGATCCTGCGGATCAAACCACAGGTCGCGCGAGGCGTAGGTAAACTTAACGGGTACGACTAACGGCATTTCAGTGCCTTCCTGATATCGAACAGCATGACCTCGATGGCCAGCTGGGGAGTAACGTTTCTGGCGATGTTGCGCTCGGCGGCCTCGAGCGCCTGGGTGGCACCCGCAACATTCGTCGCGGCGGCAAGCCGCCCGATCGTGTCGCGCACGTCTTCGTTCACGACGTCGGCCGCCTCGTCCTGAAGCGTCAGCAGCACGTCGCGCATGAGCGTCCGCGCGCTCGCCAGCGCTTCCATGATACCCGAACGCTCGCGCGCGTTGAGTTCGCGCTTGTTGCGGTCCTCAAGCTGCTTCAATGCTCCACGCGACAGGTAGTCGGCGTTTTGCTCGAGCACCTTTTCCTGTGTGGACTTGACCTCGGCAAGCGGCGCCTTAACGGCGACGATGAGCGACTTGGCGCGGCTGAGCACATCAGCCTCGTCGGCAGCGATGAGCGAATCGATGGCGCGGACCATTTGGCGGCGAGCATCCTGGCGCTCGGCACTCTTAAGGAACTCGATGCCGCGTGTGGGGCTTCCCGCCACGGCGACCGCCATGCGGCAACGCGCGAGGTCCTGACCCGTCGCGCGACTCACGGCCTGCGCGGCCACGGTGGGCGACACCAACCGAAACGGCACGCACTGACAGCGGCTCACGATGGTGGGCAACATCACGTCTGCCGAGGTGCCCAACAAGATGAACATAACGCCCTCGGGCGGCTCCTCGAGTGTCTTGAGCAGCGCGTTGGCGGTGTTAGCGCGCAGTTGCTCGGCACGATCGATGATGTAGACCTTGGCCTTGGCACGGATGGGCGCCAGCGGCACGTCATCGAGCAGCTCGCGGGTCTGGGCAATGAGGTAGCCTGTGGCGCTCTCGGGCGTGTAATAGTGCACGTCAGGATGCGTATGCCGAGCAACGCGTACGCAGCTGTCGCATGCTCCGCAGCCGTCCTGCTCGCACAGGAAGGCCTGGGCGAGCGCCCATGCGGCATCGAGCTTGCCGGCACCGGGAGCGCCCAAAAACAGGTAGGCGTGCGATGCGCGGCCGCTGGCGACGGCGTTGGTCAAAAAATCGCGAACGCGCTCTTGGGTGTCGAGCTTGGCCAGCAGGCTTGCCTGAGCGGGGGCCACGTTACTCGGCCTCCTTGGCAAGCGCGGCGGCGACAGCATCTTGCGAAATGTCGAGACCGTACGCGCGAATCTGCTCGACCGTCTTCTCGAAGACTTCCTCGACGGTCGCAGTGGCGTCGATGAGCTTTACGCGGTTTGGCTCCTCGGCAGCAATGGCGCAAAATCCCTGGTAAACACGCTCCTGGAATGTCATGCCTTTTGCCTCCATGCGATCTGCCGCGCCACGGGCTGCCATGCGTAGCGCCGCCTGCTCGGGCGTGATGTGGTAGACGAGCGTGAGCGCCGGGTGTGTTCCCGCGACGGCCAGGTTATTGGCATCGCACACTATCTGGCGATCGAGGCCGTCGGCAAATGCCTGGTAGCAGGTCGTGGAATCGTAGAAGCGGTCGCACAGGACCACCTTGCCGGCCGCGAGGGCGGGAGCTATGACCTCGTGCACCAACTGAGCGCGCGCCGCCTCGTAGAGCAGCAACTCGCAGGTGTCGCCCATCGCCGTATTGGCGGGGTCGAGCAGCAGAGCGCGGATCTTTTCGCTGATGGCGGTGCCGCCCGGCTCGCGCAGGCTCACAACCTGGTAGCCAGCGAGTTCGAGCGCGCGGGCAAGCAGACGCGCCTGCGTGGACTTGCCGGCACCATCGACGCCCTCGAGCGTGATAAAGCTATGTTGAGCGGGCTCAAAAGCCATGAGCGCAGCCCCTTCCTATAAGGCGCGTAAATGCAGATATATCAACCAAGCCATGATACCCCAGGGGCAGGCGCGCCCCAAATCGGGCCTAGTCATTGGGTAGTCATTGGGGACGCTCTTAAATGACTAGGCGACAGCTAGGGACGTTCCTAAAGTGCCGGCAGAAAAGGAACGTCCCTAGCTGCCGACTTTTTTGAGCGCTGGGTATAATCGTCGTATTGATTTGAAATGTGGCGAAAGGAGTGGCAATGTCTCGGTATTGCGCCTCGTGCGGCAAACTTCTTGCAGATGATGCCAAGTTCTGCACCTCATGCGGTGCACCCGTTGAGCAGACAACCGCAAGCAATGGCCAACCCGCGTTTGAGCAGACCGGCTTCCTCGATACGCCGCAAGCTAAGCCGGACGACCCCCTCGCCTATCGCCCCGACCCCGCCGCCAGCCCCGCAGCGGTCGAAACGACGCAGCGCATACCCGTCGCGGGTACCTCAACCCAACAACAACCGGCATCTACGTACGCGCCTGATTCACCGCAGGCCCCCGCCGCCAAAAAGAGCAGCACCAAGGCGCTTATCGCCGTTATCGTTGTGCTCGTGGCAATTATCATCGCCTTGGTCATCTTTTTTGTGATCAAGCCTTTCGACAACGCCGCCACGCAAACGACTGCCGAGATTACTAAGCTGCACCATGATGTTGACGATGATGACCTTAATCCCCTCGGCGACCCCAATAGCCTTTACGACGATGACGACGAGGACGACGAGGACGACAGCGAAGCAACCCTCTCCGAGCAGAACCTCTACCGTCGCCTGAGCGAATACTACGATCTGCTCGAAGATCTCGATAGCCAGGTCCGCGCCTGCGCGCAGGCCTTCAATGGCAGCTATCTGGAAGAAGATCGCACCACCCGTCAAAATCTCGCCGACGTCGCCGAGCGAACGGAGGACACCATCGAGCAGTATTACGATATCGTCGAGGACCTGGACGTCCCCATGAGCTCCAAGAACTACAGCTCTTGGAAAGACATCGTTGCCCTGTATGACGACCTGGACCACCGCATCGACGCGATCTGCGATGCCTGGGAGATCAGCCTAAAGTACGCAAAGCCCGCGGACCATAAGGACGAAATCGTGGCGCCGCTGTCGCGCGACAACGTGGCGGGCACCAATGACAACAAGTACCGTCAGGACTTTGAGGACCGCTATCCCAGCGCCAAGCCTGTCGAGGTGAACTAGTCGCATGCGACGTTCTTAAACGACCAGTCATTCAAGAACGTCCCCAATGACTACGCAAAAAAACGAGCGAGGATCATGGGACCCTCGCTCGTTTTTGTTTTGGGCTATGTTTCGGCTGCGCCGCTACTTGTCGGCGGCCGCCTTCTTGGTGGTCGTCTTTTTCGCGGCAGTCTTCTTGGCGGTCGACTTCTTGGCGGTCGAAGTCTTCTTGGCTGCCGTGGTCTTCTTCGTCGTGCTCGCCTTGGTCGCAGCCTTGCGGCCGCGGGCGGGCTTCTTCTCCTTGGTCGGGCAATCCATGTTGACGCAGATACGCCACGGACCGCGCGCCGTGTTGACCACCACGATGGGGGCGCCGCACTCGGGGCAGGTCTCGCCCGTCGCCTCGAGCTTGCCGCGCGCCGGCAGCGGATAGCTCACGCCGCAGTCATCGTAGTTGGTGCAGCGGATAAAGCGCTTGCCGCTCTTCTCGCTCTTGTGTGCAATCAGATCACCATGGCGTCCGGCCTCGGCGCACACCTTGCACTCGCCCACCTTAAGGTCGGGCTCGTAGTTGGTGGGGCACGTCGGGTTCACGCAGATCTCGAAGGCCTTCTGGCGGAACGGCTGGCACTTAATGCGCGGTGCACCGCATTCGGGGCACACGGCCGCCTCGCCCTCGAGCGGGCTTACCTTGACGCCGCTCGGCACCGGATAGGTCACGTCGCAGTCGGGCCAGCCCATGCAGCCGATAAAGCTGCCGCGGGTCTTGGCGCTCGTCTTCATAACCAGATCCTTGCCGCACTTGGGGCAGGCGCCCACGCGCGCATCGGCCGTGACGGCGTCGCTGATGGCGTCGCCGAGCTCCTGCGTATGCTTGAGCAGCTCGTCGAGCACGCCGGCCAGCAGCGCGCGCGAGTGCGTCACGACATGCTCTTCGGTGTCCTCGCCGCGCTCCACGCGAGTCATGTCGCCGTCGAGCTCGCTGGTCATATCGGGGCTCGTGATGCGCGGGGCAAACTGCGACAGTGCATCGATGATGGCGATGCCCAGCTGGCTCGGCTCAACGGGATCGTTTTTGAGATAGCGCACGGCGTACAGGCGCTCGATGATGCTCGCGCGCGTGGACTTGGTACCCAGGCCGCGCTTTTCCATCTCCTGCACGAGCTTGCCCTGGCTGTAGCGCGCGGGCGGCTCGGTCTGCTTGGCCTCGAGCTTAATGTCGAACACGTCGACCGTATCGCCCTGCTCCAGCGGCGGCATCTGCTCGTCGCGCTTAAGGCCGTACGGGTATGCCTCGCGGAAACCGGGGGTCACGAGCACATCGCCCGAAGCCACGAACGGCTCGCCGTTCACATCGAGCTCGAGCTTGGTGTTCTCGATGGTCGCAGGCCCCATGAGCGTCGCCAGGAAGCGGCGGGCGATGAGGTCGTAGAGCTTGCGCTGGCCGCCATCGAGCGCGGACGGGTCGCCCTCGCCCGTAGGATAGATCGGCGGGTGGTCGGTGGTCTCGACCTTGCCGCGCGTGGGCTTCATGGGACCGGCGAGCACCTTTTTGCACACGGGCGCCAGCGCCGGGTTGATCTTTGCCAGGTCGCTCACCACGGCGCCCAGATCGAGCGTCGCGGGGTACACGGTGTTGTCGACACGCGGGTAGCTGATGAGGCCGGCCATGTAGAGGGACTCGGCGATGCGCATCGTACGCGCAGGCGAGATGCCCTCGGCCGCGGCGGCAGTCTGCAGCGAGGTGGTCGCAAACGGCGTGGGCGGCTGCTGCTTACGCGAGCGCTTGGTCACCGCGGCAACGGTCGCCGTCGTAGCGCCGTCAACGTGGCCGTACGCTGTCTCGGCAGCATCCTTGTCGGTAAAGCGTGCCGTCTTGTGCGCAATCTTAAAGCGGTCGTCCTCGGCAGCACCCTGCGCGGCGCCCATGCCACGGATCTGCCAATAGTCCTCGGGCACAAACGCCATGCGCTCGCGCTCGCGCTCGACCACCAGGGCAAGCGTCGGCGTCTGCACACGGCCGGCAGAGCGCACGTTACCAAAGCCGCCAAACTTGGCGAGCGTCAGGTAGCGCGTGAGCACCGCACCCCAAATGAGGTCGATGTGCTGGCGGCTCTCGCCGGCGTCGGCCAGATTCTGGTCGAGCGAGACGAGATTATCGAAGGCCTGCGTGATCTCGGCCTTGGTAAACGAAGAGTACTGGGCGCGGGCAACCGGCAAGTCCGGCGCCACCTCGCGCACCTTGTTGAGGGCGTCCGAACCGATTAGCTCGCCCTCGCGATCGAAGTCCGTGGCGATAATGACGCTGTCAGACTTTTTAGCGAGGTTCTTGAGCGAACGAATGAGTTCCTTCTCGGCCGGTAGCTTAATGACGGGCGCCCAGGTGAGGTAAGGCAGGCTCTCGAGTTTCCAGCCCTTGATTGAGATGCCATCGGCAAGAAACGGCTTGCGCTTGGTGTCGTAGGGCGGACGCGCCAGGCCATCGGGTATGTCGGCCGGCAGCATCTCGCCGTCCTCGGTGACCGAATACCAGCCCAGCTTTTTATCGAACAGCACGCTGTCGCAAAAATCGGGCGCTAGGATGTGACCGGCAAGGCCGATGGTCACGCACTCCTCGCCCTTCCACTCAAAACGGTAGATGGCGGTGTTGTACACCTTGTCCTTTTTGGGCTTGCCCGTGGACAGACGTTCGGCGATCTGACGCGCGGCGTCGTTTTTCTCGGCAATGATGAGCTTCAAAAGAGGCTCCTATCTCGTATCTCTGCGGCTACGCCCGCCCGTATGGCGGCCGACTTACGCCCTTGCTTGCTCAATCTGCCCGATGAGCCAATCGCACCAGGCATCCATGCCCTCGCCCTTGCGCGCGCTCACGGCAAACCGCGGTGCCTGTGGATTGAGGTCATCGAGTGTTTTAGTATACCTATCCATGTCAAAATCGAAAGCCGGAGCCACGTCAACCTTGTTGAGCAGCTGCGCGCCGGCGTGTTGGAAGATGCCCGGGTACTTGATGGGCTTGTCGTCGCCCTCGGGCACCGAGAGGATCATGATGGACAGGTTCTCGCCCAGGTCAAAGTCGACTGGGCAGACCAGGTTACCCACGTTTTCGATAAAGATGACGTCGATGTTTTCCAGACCCACAGCCTGGTCGAAGGCGTCAACGGCCTCCATGATCATGTTGCCCTCGAGGTGGCACAGGCCGCCCGTGTTGATTTGGATGGCGGGCATGCCGGCTTCCTTCATGGTGATGGCGTCGACGTCCGAGGCGATATCGCCCTCGATGACGGCGCAGCGCAAGCCGGCCTTGTCGCGCAGGCGCTCGTTGGTGCCCAGAATCGTAGTGGTCTTGCCCGAGCCAGGGCTCGACAGCACATTGATCACATAGGTGCCTGTCTCTTTAAATCGCTGTCGCAGCTGATCTGCCAGGCGCTCATTGCGCGACAGAATTGGCGATGCGATATCAATCGTTTTCTCGGCCATACTCGGCGCTCCTTACTTCTACCATTTATACCCCGTCCCCAGGTTGCTGGCGGGCTAATCGTCGGGGGTCTCGATCTCGATACTTGCGATGTCGAGTTCGCGGCCGTGCAGCAGACGCACGTTGGCGCCGCCACACTGGGGACAGCGACAATGGAAACGGTCGTGATCAAAGACCTCGCCGCAGTCCAGGCACTCGCTTTGTGGATGGACCTCCTCCACGGCAAGCTCGCAGCCGCGCGTGAGCGGGTCCTCGTCGCGAAACGTCTCCCAGGCAAAGTCGAGCGCCTCGCGCACGACCTCGGTCATATCCCCGATACGCAGCGTTACCAAAACGGCGCGCGAGGCCCCCGCCCCACGCGCCGCGCGAATCACTGTATCGAGTATGCCGTTGACAATGCCAACCTCGTGCATACCGATTTACTCCTCGTCGTCCTCATCGTCCGAGAACAGGTCCAGACGACTCACAAACAGGCCCTCCTTGCCCTCGCGCGCGGTAATGACCACACGGGCGATGGCGAGCGAAATCTCGTAGAGCGAGAGCAGGGCGCCATACATGAGACCCAGCGTAACGGGCGAGCCGTCGGGCGTGATCACAGCCGAACCCACGAGCAGGCCAACGTATACATAACGCCAGGCACCGCGGAAAGCAGCGTAGGACACGATGTGGAAGACGGACAGATAGAAGATGATGAGCGGCAGCTCAAACGCCACGCCAAAGCCGATCATAAAGAGCAGCTCCATGTTGACGTAGTTCTCCAGATCGGGCAGTGCCGTAGCGACGGCCGAGGTCTCGCCGATGAGCCACTCAAAGCCCGCAGGAATGATGATGAAGTAGCAGAAGATGGCACCCAGGAAGAACAGCACCGTCGAGGCGAGCACCGTGGGCACGACCCACTTGCGCTCGTTGGGTCGAAGCGCCGGCAGGAAAAACGCCAGAATCTGCCAGATGATCATGGGCGTGCACATGACCACGGCCATCTTGATGGCCAGCGAGAAGCGCAAGCCAAAGCCGCCGAGCGTGGTAGTGATGTAGAACTTACCGTCCGGCACAAAGGAGCGGATGGGATCTTCCAGGATGTCGAGCACAACAGGCGTGGCGAAATACAGCACGATAGCGGCGGCAAACACCGACACGACCACGATGGTCAGGCGGCGACGGAGTTCTCCCAGGTGATCGAAGAGCGGCATACGCGCAGGTCCGATAGGCATTACTCATCGCCTCCCTTCGAGGCGTCGGCGGCGGCAGCGTCGTCCTCGGCCTCGAGCTCGCGAGCGAGCTGGTCGACGACGGCCTTGCGCTTGCGGGGACGCCGGGCGTAGAGATCGGCCGTCGTGGGCTCTGCCGGCTCGGGCTCGGGCTCCGGCTCTGCAGCAGGTTCGGGATCGACGGTGGCAGCGGCAGGCTCGGCCTTGGCGGGCTCGGCCTCATCAGCAGCGCCTTCGCCCTCGGTGGCACTCTCGCTTGCGGCCTTCTCGGCGGCAAGGCGGGCACGGCGCTCGGCAAAGGTCTCCTTCTTTGCGGGCGCAGCCGTCTCGACGGCATCCTCGTCCGCATCGGAATCATCATCGACGGCAGCCTTCTTGGGCTTGACCGGGGCCGACGCGGCCTCGCTTACCGGGTCGATGATCTCGGACTGAACAACGGCCGTCATCTTTTCCTGCGTCTCGCGGAACTGACGGATGGCACGGCCGATCGTACGGCCCATCTGCGGGAGCTTATCCGGGCCAAACAGCAAAAAGCCGAAGACCACGATGATCGCGAGCTCACCCTCTCCAATACCAAACACACATACCTCCAAGGCTCGATGTGAGTCGAGCCCGCACCGCGCCATTCGGCCGGAACTCGTCTATTCATTCGGTCAAGTATAGCGCCCGGACGCCAAAACGTCCGAGCGCATCACAAACATATGCCAAACGGCATGCCCTTTTGGGGGCAAAGATTATGCAGCGGTGATCGAAATCTCCTGGTCGACACCCAACAGCTGAACCACGCGCATCACCGGGGGCTGCACATTGGTGCAGCTAAAGCGCTTGCCGTGGTCGACCGCGTGGTGCGCGGCGCCCACGAGCACGCCAATGCCCGTCGAGTCGATGTAGCTCACCTGGGCAAAATCGAGCTCAACGGCCTCAGTGGGCTGCTCGAGCGCCAGGTCGATGGCATTGCGCAGGCTATCGGCGTTAGAGATATCGATCTCGCCGGTTACCTTAATGGTGTAGGTCTCCGGCGTGGGGTTGGTGGAAATACCCAAATCCATGTATACGCTCCTTTACGTATCGAAAGTGCGGATAGTACTGGGCGCGGACTTGCGGGGCCCTAGGCGTTAGGCGCGCTCGGCACGAGCAAGCTCGGCAGCGACAAGCTTAACGGCCAGCACCAGCACGTCGAGCGCGGCCTCCAGGTCCTCGACCGTGGGATAGCTCGGCGCAATACGGATGTTGGCATCGCGCGGATCCTTGCCATAGGGCCAGGTGGCACCGGCCGGCGTGAGCTTGACGCCCAGGTCGGCGCAAAGCGCGGCGACCTTCTGGGCCGAGCCCTCGGGACCATCGAAGCTTACAAAGTAGCCGCCGCGGGGGTGCGTCCAGGTGGCACAGCCCGTATCGCCCAGGCCCTCGGTGAGCTTGCGCTCAACGGCCTCAAAGCGCGGACGCAGGAACTCGGCATGCTTTTTCATGTGCTCCTTGACCGCCTCGATGGTGGGAAGGAAGCGCACGTGGCGCAGCTGGTTGAGCTTATCGGCGCTGATAAGGCCGGCCTTCAGGCGCTTGGAGAACTCGGCGATGACCGCGGGGCTCGCACCGATGAAGCCGATGCCGGCGCCCGGGAAGGTAATCTTGGACGTCGAGGCAAAAGCCACCACGCGGTCCTCGGTGCCCGCCGCGCGAGCGAGGTCGAAGATATTGGCGAGCTCGTCGGTCTCGTCGTACAGGTCGTGCACGCAGTAGGCGTTGTCCCAGAAGATGCGAAAATCGGGCGCGGCCGTGGGCATCTCGACCAGGCGACGTACGGTGTCCTCGCTAAAGGTGATGCCCGTGGGGTTGGAATACTTGGGCACGCACCAGATGCCCTTGATGGAGTCGTCGGCTGCAGCCAGGCGCTCGACCTCGTCCATGTCGGGGCCGTTGTCGGTCATCGCGACGGGGACGTTCTCGATACCCAGATCGGCGGTGATGCCAAAGTGGCGGTCGTAGCCGGGAACAGGGCACAGGAATTTGACCTTCTTGCCGTCGTGCGCGGCCTCGTAAGCCTCCCAGGGCTCGCTGCCGCACGAGCCGCAGCGCCAGAACATGCCAGCGATATCGTGCTCGATAAGCAGGCTCGACGAACCCAGTACAAGCGTCTGCTCGGCAGGGCAACCCAGGAACTCCCCTGCCAGCTTGCGTGCCGAGGGAATGCCCTCAAAGCAGCCGTAGTTGGAACAATCGACGTTGCCGTCGTGCAGATCGGCATCGGCATTGAGGATATCGAGCATGGGTCGAGAGATGTCCACCTGGGAGGGCGACGGCTTGCCGCGGGCCATGTCGAGCGCCAGGCCCTTGGCCTTGACCTCGGCGACCTCGGCTTTGAGTGCCTCGATGGCGGCATCGAGTTCGGTGGTTTCCATCTTCTGGTAGATCGTCTGCATGGGTGCGACCTTTCGCAAAGCGGGACGTTGCAGTTCGTCTAAGTATAGACCGCCACCGCTGCAACGGCATGAAGCCATGATAGATTAAGTTCATCGCAATGAATTATGAATCGCCGCGCATGCCGGCGTGGGGCGCCCAAGGAGGCACTATGGAATACGGATCGTTCCAGGCCGAGGAATTCGGCGACCTGCAGCGCCTGGTCGACGGACTATTTTACGACCGGCACGCCATCGACCGCCTGGATCTCATCGTGCAGGCCGAGATCTTGGACCTCGCGCCCGACCTCATGGAAATCGTGAACCTATTGCCGCCCGGCTACTACGACCGCCAATCGCTTTGCGACCAGCTCAACTCCGCCTTGGCCGCCCACGGCTGGGGCGCCGTCTACGGCACCGTGGAATAAGCCTAGTCATTTAAGAACGTCCCCATTGACTAAAACGCCGCTTGTGATGGTGTCCACAGGCGGCGTTTTCAAACTTGTATGTGCTCTTACTCGTCCTTGGGCGCGGGGTGTTTGCAGACCACGCTCATGTAGATCATACCGAGCACGGCAGCGGTGACCGAACCGGCAAGGATGGCGGCCTTGGCAGCCAGAACCTCAAACTGGGCCGTCGGGAAGGCAAGGCCGCTGATGAGGATCGACATGGTGAAGCCGATGCCGCCCAGAATGCCCACACCGGCAATCATGTGCCAGTTAACGTTATGCGGCAGCTCGCAGACCCTAAACTTAACCAGGGCAAACGTCATGCCAAAGATGCCGATCGGCTTGCCCAGCAGCATGCCAAAGTACACGCCGAGCGTCACCGGGTCGGTGAGCAGCGTGCTCATATCCACACCCACTAGGCGAACCTGTGCGTTCACGAACGCAAAGATCGGCAGAATCACAAAGTTGACCGGCGTGGAGATCAGACGCTCCATGCGGATGAGCGGCGGGGTCACGCGGTGCATGACGCGCTCGACCCTGGTGGTCGAGACGGTAAAGTCATGCTGGCCCAGGATGTGTGCCTCGTCGTCGTAGCGGTCATCAAGCAGCGGCAGGCACTCGCCCAACCAATCGGTGAGGCTATCGAGCTTGACTCCGCACTTGGCCGGAATGGTAAAGGCCAGGATGACGCCGGCGAGCGTGGCATGTACACCGCTCTTGAACATGCAGAACCACAACAGCAGGCCCAGTACCGAATACGGGGCGAGGCGGTAATGCTGCGTCTTGTTGAGCCACACGAGCGCGCAGGTCACCAGCGCGGCGGCGCCCAACCAAAACGGATTGGGGCTCTGACCGTAGAAGATGGCGATGGCGGCGATGGAGATGAGGTCATCGGCGATGGCGAGCGTCGAGAAGAACACGCGCACGCCGTTGGGCACGCGGTTGCCCAAAAGCGACAGCACGCCCAGCGCAAAGGCAATATCGGTTGCCATGGGGATGGCCCAACCGTTGCGGGCGCCGGCATGGTTAAAGATCAGGTAGATGCAGGCAGGAACGACGACGCCGCCCACGGCCGCCAGCATGGGAAGCATGGCCTGACGCGGATTCTTGAGCTCGCCGACCGTCATCTCGTACTTAAGCTCAATGCCCACCAACAAAAAGAAAATCGCCATGAGGAAGTCGTTGACGAAAAGCTCAACGGTAAGACCGGCCGTAAGGTTGCCCAGACCCACATACAGCGGGGTCTCCAAAAAGTGATGGATGGCCTCGTAGGCATCGGTATTGGCGCAAATGACGGCGGCGATGGCGGCGATGACCATGACGGCGGCGGAAATCGTGCCGTTCTCGGCGATGCGCTCCCAAATGTCGTGGCGTTCAAAGCGCTTGCGCTCACGGACGTTGAACAGCTGCTCAGTTGCTGCCATGGGCGGCTCCTTTCACGGGAAAGCTCCCGTCTTAAAAAAGCACGGCCCGCCCAAGTGGCGGCGCCGCGCTCTAACGTATTACGCTTGCATCTAGCCTACCCTGCACGACAAGCACGCAGGCGCGGCCGAAAAGCGGAACCACAGGTTGAACATTATTTGCTCAACGGCACGGGCACGCCTGTCCAAGAGACGACGCGGCGCATGCACAAAAAACGACCGGAGCGCGGGGCGTCCGCGATCCGGTCGTGGCGTTTGGTCAACTAAACCTAGCAGGCGGCCATGATGGGGGCAGCGACCTGCTTCTTACGGGAGAGGACGCCCGGCATCCAAACGCCGTCGTGCTCGTCGGCAATGCCCAAGCCCTTCTGAGCGGCCTCGGTCTCGCCCTCGAGCAGAACCTGCGAGCCCTCCTCCATGATGTCGGTGATGCACAGGACAATGCCGTCGGCACCCTTCTCGGCGGCGTAGGCGCGCATGGCCTCACGGATCTCGTCGATCATGCCGAGCGCGCGGCTCTTGTCGACGGTCTCGTACTGGCCGATGAGCAGCTTCTTACCGGCGGGCTCGAACATCTTGATGTCGTTGCCGACCATCTCGGCAGCGGTGAAGGAGCCGGACGGACGGGTGAGGAAGACCTCCATGCCAAACTTGACCGGGTCGACGCCCACCTGCTCGCCGAGCTTGGCGGCGACGACGCGGTCGACAGCGGTGGTGGTGGGGCTCTTGAGCATGAGCGTGTCGGTCATCATGGCCGAGAGCAGCAGCTTGGCCTGGACGTCGGAAAGCTCAACGCCGAGCACGTCGGCGAGCTTAGTGACGATGGTGCAGCTGGAGCCCCAGGGCAGGCAGATGTAGTGCAGCGGGCCGGCGGTCTCGAAGTCGCCGATGCGGTGATGATCGACGACGCCAAAGACCGTGGCGTCCTTAAGGCCGGCGACGGACTGGGCAGACTCGTTGTGGTCGGTGAGGACGACGAGCTGACCGGCCTCGACGGACTCGATCACGCGAGGCTCGGCGATGCCGGCGTCGGCGAGCAGCTTGGCGGACTCTGCCGGAAGCTGGCCCAGGGCGCAAGCCTCGTAGGTGTTGCCGGCATACTCAACCTGGTTGAGCAGCTGGGACAGGACGACGGCACTCATGATGGCGTCGTTATCGGGGTTCTGGTGACCAAAGACAAGAACGTTTGCCATGGATATCCTCCACTTGATATGTGTACTTGGACGTAGCTATGGTAGCACGCTGGCGCCGAGCCTTCGCAGACGGAAGGGGCACGGCACAATTTGGGGCAGGCATGGGGGCCAAGGCCGTCCCTTTTGCACCATGTTGGTGCAAAGTAACCTGACCCCCTTGCACCAGCTATTTACCGGCGGCGCGCAGGGCTACGTATGCGGCACCGATGATGCCGGCGTCGTTGCCGAGCGAAGCGACCTTAATGGGCGTCTCGCGCGAGGCGGAAAGCGCGTACTGCTTAAAGTGCTCGCGAACCTTGTCGAGATAGACATCGGCCGAAGCGGACGCGCCGCCACCGATCAGGAACATCTCGGGGTCGACCACGTTGGCAATAAGCGCCAGGGCACGGCCGAGATAGTCGGCCATGGTATCGGCCGCGGCAAGCGCGAGCTTATCGCCCTCGCGGCAGGCCTGGAACACGTCCTTGGAATCGGAGGGGCCGGTGAGCTCGATGGGCTCGACGCCCGCTTTCTTGCACTCGGCAAGGTAGTTGCTCACCACACCGGTGGCGCTGGAATACTGCTCCAGGTGGCCATGGCCGCCGCAGCCGCAGGTGCGCTCCTCAGCCGGATTCAGGCACATGTGGCCGATCTCGCCGCCGGCACCCACAACGCCCGACACCACGTCGCCGTTGACGATAACGCCGCCGCCCACGCCGGTACCGATGGTGACCATCACCACGTTCTGTACACCCTTGGCAGAGCCGAGCCAGGCCTCGCCCATGGCAGCGGCGTTGGCGTCGTTCTCATACTTAACGACCGCATCGGGGCAGTGCTCCTGAATGGCGACCCTCAGCTCGGGCAGGTTAATGGCAATGTTGGCCTTGACCTTGGCATCGCCCGACGCCGGGATGGGGCACGGAACGGCCAGGCCAATGCCTGCCACAAAGGCACGCGGAATCTGCGCCTTGGCGACCACCTGGTCGATAGCCTCGGTCACCGCGGCAAAGCCCGCAGCGTCAACGATGGGAGGCGTGGGCACGCTGGCCTTGGCCAGCAGGTTTCCGTCCTCGTCGAACAGGCCCTCCTTAACCGAAGTGCCGCCGACGTCGATGCCGATGTAGTACTGCTTAGGTTCCATGGGAGCCCACCTTTCTCGTTTAAACATTGCCTGTATGGTACCGCTCCCAAGGCAAAAACCTACCAAAAAGGGACAGGTTTGTTTTGGCAGGTTTTATCTGGGGAAGCGCGAACGGTCGCTTAATAGGTCGCGCAAGACCTTCCCCAAATATAAAGGCGCCGGGAGGCGGAGACTCCCGGCGCCCGTCAAAGGGACTGTGTTGTCTGTTGGACCGCACGGTCCATCGCGGCGATAACGCCGACTAGGCCTGAAGTACCTGCAGCTGCTTGTGAATCTCGATGAGCTCCGTCGCCATGACGCGCATGGTCTCGGTACCGGCCATCTGGTCCTCGGCATGCAGCAGAATCAACGGGGCCTCGCCGTTACGCTCGCCGTTGGCCTCCTTCTTCAGAAGCCCCATGTGAACATCGTGGCCACCGTTATAGGCCTCGTCGCCCTGCTTGATAAGCTCCTCGGCGGCGTCAAAATCGCCCTCCTTGGCCTTTTGCACGGCATTGATGTACATGCTCTTGGCGGTACCGACGTAGCTGATGATCTCGAAGCAGGTCATCTGCAGTTCGTTCATATCCTCCATGCGGAGCACCTAGCCCATCACGCTGACGCAGTGGTCGATGATGCCGGCAGCGTTCATGCGGCCGTAGTCGACCATGTTGATGACCTCGACCGGAAAACGACCGGCGGCCTCCTTCTCAAAATCGCCCTTGGTGTAGCCGATCTGCGGACCAAGCAGCAACATGTCGCACTCGTCCAGGTGATCGTGGGCCTCGTTCATGGGACGAGCCTCGACCTCAATATCCAGACCACGGTTTGCAACCTCGGCCTGCATCTTCTGGACCAGCAGGCTCGTGGACATGCCGGCATTGCAGCAGAGCATGATCTTCTTCATGGTTTCCTCCTTATAACTGCGCGGCGCGCAGACGACAACTGGTTGTATTCCTTGCGGCTATTGTGCCCGCTCCCCTGTATCTTTACGCAAGGGAGAGAGCCGCGGGCACCGGCACCGCGTACCGGCGCCCGCAAAGGTGAAAGGGACGAACGTTAGGCGTTCTACTCGGCGAGAGCCTCCTGCTTGGCGATTGCCTTCTCGGAAATCTTCATAAAGGGCAGGTAGACGGCCATGCCAATGACAATCTCGAAAGCCTGCCACACGCCGGCGCGCCAGTCAAAGCCCGTAGCGAGCAGGGCATTGATGACGGGAGGCATGGTCCAGGGCACCTGGGCGATGCAGGGGCTGATGATGCCTGCGCAGGTAAGGCCATAGGTGATGCCGATGAACAGATCGGGAAGAAGGACGAACGGGATCATGAGCGGCAGGTTGTACACGATGGGGTAACCGTAGATAACCGGCTCGTTGATGTTGAACAGACCAGGCAGGATAGCCATCTTGGAAACGGTCTCGGAAGCCTTGTTCTTGGAGAACAGGAGCGTGTCGAGCAGAAGCATGAGGGTGCAGCCCGAGCCGCCGATGAGGGCGAAGCTGTTAACGATCTGCATGTTCATGTAGTGATCGGGCTGGATGGTGCCACCGGCGGCAAAGGTAGCCATGTTGTCGACGATGAGCATGGTCAGGATCGGCTCGACGGTAGCGCCAGAGATGGTGGACTGGTGAATACCGACGCAGAACAGCAGGTTAGCAAGGGTGTAGATGAGGATAACAGCCCACGGACCGGCGTTCATGATGTTCTTGAGCGGGTTGGAGATGCACGTGGAGATGATGGCGCACAGATCGGTGCCGGCGCACACGGCGAGCAGGGCTGCGGCAAGAGCGAAGATTGCGAGGTTGAGCAGCATCGGGATCATGACGTTGAAGGAGTTGGAGACCGCGGGAGGCACGCCCTCGCCCAGCTTAACCTTGAGCTTCTCGACGCCAGAAATCTTGATGAAGAGCGAGACGGAAAGCAGGGCGATGATAATAGCCGAGAACAGACCGTTGGTGCCGGTGTTGGCAGTCGAAAGGGCGCCCGTGACCTCGGCGGAGGTGATCTTGTCGGTGAGCAGCGGGCTCGTGGCGGCAAGCGAGGCGGTGATCTGCTGCGGCATCATGATGACGAAAGCAGAGATAGCGACGACCACGCAAGCGAGCGGGTTATCGAAACGCTTGTTCTTAGCGAGGCTGTAGCCAATCAATCCGGCCAAGATAATGGCAGAGACGTTGAGGGTGCCCAGCGTAATTGCCGAACCCCACGTCTGAAGGTTGGCAAGGCCCGCCGCATCGAGCGGGAACAGAGGGAACACGACGCTGTTAATGAGAACCGCGATACCCGCAAGGATATAGAGCGGCGTGATGGTCGCGAAGGCGTCACGCAGGGAACGCAGGTGAACCTGGTTTCCCACCTTCGCAGAGACCTCGGCAAACTTGTCGAGGAAACTCTTTCCGTTGTCACTGGCCATGATTGCTCCTAACTTTCAAATCCGGCCTTTTCCTATGCGCACGGTGGTCTGTCGCCCTCTGCCACCAGATGTGCCATGTGTTGCGCGCGGCGGCGCGCGGTCTGGGCGTTCGCCCGGTCGCTAATCAACCACGTGGGTCGTGGCGACCTGTTTGAGCCAGGCTGCCGACTTCTTAAGGCGGCGCTTATAGCCATCCATCAGATCGACCTCGACAAAGCCGTAACGATTCTTAAAGGCATTGGCCCAAGACCAGTTATCGATGACGGCCCAGTAGTGATAGCCCCGGCATTTGGCGCCCTCGGAGATTGCCTTGGCAACCCACTCCAGGTGCTGGCGCACAAAGTCGACGCGGTAGTCATCCTGGATGGTTCCTTCGGCATCGCGGTTCTTGTATTCGTCCATGATGCCGATGCCGTTCTCGGAAACGAACCACTCAAGATCGGGGTAGTTCTTAGCGCAGTCCATGCCAAAGTCGTAGAGGCCCTGCGGGTAGATCTCCCAGCCGCGGCTCTCGTTCATAACGGCGTCGGGCCACACGTACTCGTCGGCAAAGTGCGGCAGACCGTACTGGTCGATCTTGCTCGCCGGCGCCTGAACGCGCGTGGGGTGGTAGTAGTTGCAACCGAGCCAGTCGACAACACCCTGCTTAAGAATCTCTTGGTCGCCGGCACGGAACGGAAGCTTAACGCCGCCCTCGGCCAGGCTGTCGAGCACGTCGGCAGGAAGCTCGCCCTTGGTAATAAGGTCGAGCCACCAGCGATTGTTGATGCCGCTGGTCATACGCACAGCCTCGAGGTCTGCCTCGCTGGGGTTCTCCTTGGTGTAGACCGGGGTAAAGCAGTTGATCATGCCGATCTTGGCATCAGCGCGAACGGCGCCCTCGTCATAGGCCTTACGATAGTTGGCCACGGCCAGCGCATGTGCCAGCGAGATGTGATACTGCACGGTGCGAGCACGGTTGAAGTCGTGGAGTTGCGGGAACCACACGCCCTCCTGATAGCGCTGCTCGGGCTCGACGATGGGCTCGTTAAAGGTGAACCAGTACTTGATCTCCTGGCCAAACTCGTGGAAGGCGACGTCGGCGTAATGTGCGTAAGCCTCGACAACCTCACGGCTCTCCCAGCCGCCACGGTTAAAAAGGTAGGTGGGCATGTCAAAGTGGTACAAGTTGACAAACGGCTCCAGGCCGGCTTCGCGAGAGGCGCGGAACAACTCGTGATACCACGCGGCGCCTTCCTCGTTGAGGTTGCCGTCGGCATCGAGCAGACGGCTCCACTGGATGGAAGTGCGATAGGTATCCAGGCCCAAGTCCTTCAAAATGCGAAGGTCTTCCTGGTACTTGGCCATAAAGTCATTGCCGGCGTAAGAGCCAACGCAGTTGTAGAACGAGCCCAGATCCTGGATGGACCAGGTATCCCACAGGTTCTCGAGCTTGCCGCCCTGGTTCCACTGACCCTCAGTCTGCGGGCCGGACATAGCAGCGCCAAAGAAGAAGTCGTTGGGCAGCTGATACTGTGCCATCAAAGTCCTCGCTTTCGTGTTCTAGAGCTTCCGGTTGGAGACGGGTTTGCTTTGGCAGGTTATCCGGCGCGGGCGCGCACCGGTCATACCGATATCCAACCCGCCAAAACAAAACCGTCCCCAAACGGTCGATCCTGTTCTGCGGAAAGATTCCGTTCGTTGCTTAAACTATAGCGCTCTAATTCTTAGAGTAAAGCGTCTTTTTCTTTTTTCTTTCTCGAGCTTCTTAGATAAAGGTTATATGGGTGCCTTGTTAAGGGTTATACTTACTTGCGTATTGATATACGTCGGAAAGGAGGTTCAATGATTCCCAAATACGAGGCGATAGCTGCAGATATTCGTCGAAGCATCGAGGATGGCACTCTTAAACCGGGCGACAAGCTTCCCACCGTCGTTGAGTTCTGCGAGCTCTATAGCGTTTCCAAAATCACCGTCAAACGAGCTATCGAGCAAATCACCGAGGAAGGTCTTATTACCAGCCGACGCGGATCGGGTACCTACGTTAAGGACACGGCGGGACTTCCCGGTCAGGCGTTTTTCCAGGGCAAAAACGACCGTGCCCAGGGCTTTTCGTATGAGCACCGCGGGGAGAAGGTGACCTCGGTGGTCTACGATTTCTCGATTGTTAATCCACCAGCGGACATCGCAGCCCAGCTGGGAATTGCCGAGGATGACTTTGCCTATCACATCGTGCGCGTGCGTCAGGCCGATGAGAAGCCCATCGTTATCGAGTACACCTACATGCCCCTCGAGCTGATTCCAGGCCTTAAAAAGAAGGACCTGTACGGATCGGTCTACCACTTCATCCGCGAGCAATGTGGGCTGAAGATTTCGAGCTTCCACCGTACCATTCGCGCCGTGGCAGCAACCGAGGAAGAAGCCGAGCGCTTGGACACCAAGCCTGGCTCTCCCCTGCTCGAGATCACCCAGATTGGCTTTTTGAACAGCGGCGCCGCCTTTGAGTATTCGGTCTCGCGCAACGTTGGCGACCGCTTTGAGTTGCACAACGTAACGTTGGCATAGGTTTTTGTAGTCATCCGGGCGCTCGCTTTGAGCTGTTTTGTGCAGCGCCCGCGCAACACAATGGGGGTATGAACATGTCCGATTTGATTAAGCTGACGCCGATCTTCCACGAGAAGATCTGGGGCGGTCGCCAGCTCGAAACCGTATTTGGCTACGACATTCCCGATGGACCCATCGGTGAGTGCTGGGCCATCTCGGCCCACCCCAACGGCGACTGCCAGATTGCGGAAGGCCCGTATGCAGGCCACACGCTGTCGTGGCTGTGGGCCGAGCACCGCGAGCTCTTTGGCAATTGCGAGGGCAAGGAGTTCCCACTGCTCATTAAGATTCTGGACGCCAAGGACGACCTTTCGATCCAGATTCATCCCAACGACGAGTACGCCGCCAAGCACGAGAACGGCAGCCTGGGCAAAACCGAGTGCTGGTATGTGCTGGACTGCGAGCCCGGTGCCACGATCATTGTCGGCCAGCGCGCGCACGACCGCGCCGAGGCCGCGCAGATGATCGAGGACGGCCGCTGGGACGACATGCTCAACGTACTGCCGATCCACAAGGGCGACTTTTTCCAGATTGATTCCGGTACCGTGCACGCCATCAAGACCGGCACGCTGATTCTGGAGACGCAGCAGTCGAGCGACGTGACATATCGCCTGTACGACTACGACCGCCCCGGCACCGACGGCAAGCTGCGCCCACTGCACATTGAGCAGAGCCTCGAATGCATCGACTTTGATGCTCAGGCTCCGACCGACGGCACGGTGACCGCGCCCGAGGTCGATGGCGTAACCGAGCTCGAGTCCAACCCCTGCTACACCGTCGATCGCGTGCGCGTCGACGGCAGCAAGACCTTGGAGCAGCGCTGGCCCTTCATGTGTCTGTCGGTCATCGACGGCGAAGGCACCATCTGCGGCGACCCCGTCCGCAAGGGAAGCCACCTGCTGGCCCCCAGCACCGTCAGCTCCATCGACCTCGAAGGCAAGATGGAACTGATCATCAGCCACCTCTAGTTCGCACCAACAACCCAAACGCAACAAGGGGCTCCCCCGTTCACCAACGGGGGAGCCCCTTGTCCATATATATCAGCCCACCCGGCTCTCCAGACCAAAAAGCGAACGAGCAAAGCAACGCTCGTCTAGCAACGTTACCCAAGGACCTGGGCGGGCGTATAGGGCAACATCGATCGCGAGTTCCGCACGCAAAGGAGGCCACTTAATGTGGCCTCCGTCTTGCGCAGGACTGCCCGAGCAGGCGATGTTGCCCTATACGCCCGCCCAGGTCCGCCGGGATCACTGCAGCTTGACGATTGGCGCAAAACCTTTCATCAGCTTTTTGGTCTGGCCGGTCTTTTCGAATTGGACCTCGATCATGTCTCCGACGACCGAGAGCACGGTACCCGTGCCAAAAGTCTTGTGGCTCACGGTATCGCCCGCGGCAAAGTCCTGCGATGCGCTGGCACGATCGACCTTGCGCTCCACCGTCGGGGACACCTTGGACGACGGCTTTTTGGCTCGCGGCGCACCCGAACCAAAGGTCGAGGCAACACGGCCGGCATCGGGCGAAACCCCACGATGGCGCTCGGTCCCGTAGCTGCTGCCGCCAAAGAAATCGTCAAAGCTCGATCCGCCACGCGAACCGGAACCGCCGGTCGAGCGCGTATGCGAACCAAACACCTTGCCGCCATACATGTCCGAGCCCATACCCGATCCAAAGGTGCCGTGTCGGTCGCCGCGTTTCTCCCAGCCCGTGCCCTCAAAACCGGCAGAACCGATGCCGCTAAACTCGATATCCTCAAACGGAATCTCGTTGAGGAAGCGCGAGCGCGGGTTGGCAGAGGTCGAGCCGTAGGTGCGACGCGTGGCCGCATAGGTCAGGAACAGGCGCTTGCGGGCGCGCGTGATGGCGACGTAGGCCAGGCGACGCTCCTCCTCAAGCTTACCCGGGTCATCGCTGCCGCCAAAGTCGTGCACGTGCGGGAAGATGCCCTCCTCCATGCCGGCCACGAACACCGCCGGGAACTCCAGGCCCTTGGCGGAGTGGATGGTCATCATGGTGATGGCATGCGTCTCGCCGGCCAGGGAATCCAAGTCGGAGCGCAGGGCCAGCCACTCCATGAGCGCCGGCAGCGCCTTACAGGTGAGCGGACCGTAGGTGCGCTCGATCTCGTCGGCATGCACGGCACCCGCCGGCATCTCCGTCGGCGCGGCATACGCGTTGCCCGCGATGGCGGCGGCCAGGGCATCCTGCGGAGACAGCGCCGGAGCGGCCAAGCTATCGAGCGGATTGGAGCCCGCGGCGTCACGCGCGCCAACGAGCGCCTCAAACGAGGATACCGGGGCAGATGGCCCCGGTTCGGGCGCAGGCGCGCTCACCACGACAGGCTCGGGCTCGGCGCTAGCAGGCACATCGGCAACACCGGCAGCGCGCAGCTCTTCCAAGCTCTCGAGCGTACCTTCGATATCCTCGTGCGTCTCCTCAAATTCGGCGGCGACGCCCAGGAATTCCTGGATGTTCTCGGCGCGGCTCTCGGACTCCATGGTGCCCTCGGCGCGGAAAGCCTGCAGCAGGCCCGTCTTATCGACGATCATCTCGACGACGTCCTTGAGCTCGCCGTCCATGCGGCGACCCTCGCGCACCAGCGCCACAAAGCTCGACAGGCCGTTACGCACCTTGGCGCTAAACATGCCCGTCTCGGCTGTTGCGATCTCGCAGGCTTGGAAGAACGAGCAGCGGTTGTCGCGTGCCAGCTGCTCAATCTTTTGAATCGAGGTGGAGCCGATGCCGCGGCGCGGCGTGTTGATGACGCGCTTGACGCTCATCTCGTCGGCCGGGTTCACAATCATCTTAAGATAGGCCATGACGTCGCGGATCTCGGCACGGTCGAAGAATCGCGTGCCACCCACGATCTTGTAGGGCACGCCTGCGCGCAGGAACATATCTTCGAGAATACGCGACTGAGCGTTGGTGCGGTAGAACACGGCGATGTCGTCGTAACTCGTGCCCTTGGAGTGCAGCTTCTCGATCTCGCCGGCAATCCAGCGGCCCTCGTCGCGCTCATCGCTTGCCTGGAAGGCCTGGATCTTCTCGCCATCGCCCTCGGCCGTAAACAGGCGCTTGTCCTTGCGCTGCGAGTTGTGGCGCACCACGGCGTTGGCGGCGCTCAGGATATGGCCCGTGGAGCGGTAGTTCTGCTCCAGCTTAACGGTCTTGCAGTTTTTAAAGTCCTTCTCAAAGTCCAGGATATTGGTGATGTCGGCGCCACGCCAGCTATAAATGGACTGGTCGTCGTCGCCCACGACCATGAGGTTTTGGTACTTGGCGGCCAGCAGGTTGGCGATCTCGTACTGGACGTGGTTGGTGTCCTGATACTCGTCGACGCTAATGTAGCGGAAGCGCTCCTGGTACTTGTCGAGCACCTCGGGGCGGGTGCGCAGCAGCTCGAGCGTGCGCACGAGCAGGTCGTCGAAGTCCATCGCGTTGGCGGCGCGCAGGCGGCGTTCCAGCTCCAGGTAGACCTGCGCGGCCTTTTTGTCATTGGGGCTGTCGGCGGATTTGAGCATGTCCTCGGGGCCGATCATGGCGTTTTTGGCCGAGCTGATCTTGCTGCGGATCATGTTGATGGGGAACTGCTTTTGCTCGATACCGAGCGCCTGCATAATGTCGCGCACCATGCGCTTTGAGTCATCGTCATCGTAGATGGTGAACTGACCGGTGTATCCCAGCAGGTCGGCGTCCTCGCGCAGCATACGCACGCACATGGCATGGAAGGTGCATACCCACATGCCACGGGTGCCGCTGGGAATGAGTGCCGCCAGACGCTCACGCATCTCGGCCGCGGCCTTGTTGGTAAACGTGATGGCAAGGATCTGCCAGGGCTTAACGCCCAGGTCGCCGAGCATATGTGCGATACGGAAGGTCAAGACGCGGGTCTTGCCCGAGCCGGCGCCGGCAAGGACCAGCAGCGGGCCCTCGGTGGTCAGGACCGCCTCGCGCTGAGCGGGATTAAGGCTGTCGATGTCGACGAGCGGCTTGGCGGGCTTGGGCGCCGGCGCGGGAGCGTCGTAGATGTCGAGCGGAACGAGCTCGGGCTCCGGCGCAGCAGGGGCGGTGTATGCATCGAGCGGCACGGGTTCCGGCGCGGGCGGCACAGGTACCGCGACATTCTTTTCCCAGGGCAAGGGCTGGGTCATGGGCGACTCCTCATCTGACGGACGGCGCGCCTGCGGGCAGCGCCATAGTTTGAGCCGTACCAGTATACCGAGCCGCGCGGACACCGACGCAAATCACACCACGACTCCGTGCGCCACCGTCAGGCCCGCCCCAGCGGATTTGGTGCAATGGAGCCACCGATGTCATGGCAACGGTAGCGAGCGGCGGCCGCGCAGCGTCGACTAAGTTAGAGGCCGAGCATCGGCTCCAGAACGAAGAAGTATGCGAGCACTACGATGCCCAGGATGATGCGGTAAACACCGAAGCACTTGAAGTCGTGACGGCGGACGAAGCCCATGAGCCACTTGATGGCGATGAGCGAAACCACAAAGGCCACAACGCAGCCCACGCCCAAGATAGCGACCTCGTTGGCGCCGAACGTGCCGCCCTTGATGAAGTATTTGACCAGCTTGAGTGCACTCGCGCCAAACATGACAGGGATGGCCAGGAAAAACGTAAACTTGGACGCCACCGAACGTGTACAGCCCAAAAGCAAACCGCCGATGATGGTAGAACCGGAGCGAGACGTACCAGGCACCAGCGAAAGCACCTGGAAGCAGCCGATGCCCAGCGCAGTCTTCCAGCTCAGGTCCTCGAGCGTGGCGATGGAGCCAAAGTCCAGATTCTCGTCATCGCCCTCATCCTCAGCGGTAGCCGCGGCGGGCGCCGCGAAGTGCGCACCGGCGGGACGTCCGCCCGACACCACAGCACGCGAACCAAACGAACCGGCAACGGCCATTTCCTCGCGCTTGCTCGCGCGCCAGTTCTCGATCACGATAAACAGCACGCCGTACACAATGAGCGCCAGCGCCACGACGGGAGCATTGTAGAAATGCTCCTCCATCCAGTCGTTAAGCGGCAGACCGATCGCCGCGGCGGGAATGCAGCCGAGCACAATCTTGCCCCACAGTACCCAGGTGTCGCGACGGCCCTCCTTGCCCTTGCTGGGCGAGAACGGATTGAGCTCATGGAAGAACAGGACGCAGACGGCCAAAATGGCGCCAAGTTGAATCACGACCAGGAACATATTCCAGAACGTCTCGCTCACGTTCATCTTGACGAACTCGTCCACCAAGATCATGTGACCGGTCGACGAGACGGGCAGCCATTCGGTGATGCCCTCGACCAGGCCCATGAAGGCAGATTTTAGAAGCTCGATAATATCCAAAGGGACCCCCTCGTTAGACACCCGCCGATATTGTTCTGCGGACGGTGCGGGCGATGTCCCATTATCAACCGTTCGGGCGCGTCTACGCCTACCCTTACCAAAAAACTCGCCCGTTCACAGAATTGCGAGCGGTCAAACCCAAATCCTTGGGTATAACTGCAACAAGATAGAGTGTCCGGCAGCCAACGCGCCCGCGCCCGCCCGATGCACGAGCCCCGCGCCCGTGCGATAGACCAAGGAGGAAACCATGAACGAGGGCTACACCAAGGTATTTGTTTCACTCGACGGTACTGAGCAGCAGGATTTTGTGCTCGCACGCGCCATCAAGGTCGCCGCGAACAACGGCGCCAAGCTAATCATCGGCCACGTTATCGATTCCACGGCGCTCGAGAGCGCCGGTTCCTATCCGGTCGATCTGGTCAACGGCCTAGAGGAGGCATTTAAGAACTCCATTGCCAAGCAGCTCGAGGAGGCCAAGGCCAATCCTGACATTCCCGAGGTCGAGGTCATGATTCGTGCTGGCCGTATTCGCGAGACGCTCAAGGACGAGATGCTCGACGTGGTTAAGCCCGACCTGGTGCTCTGCGGCGCACGCGGCCTGTCCTCGATCAAGTATGCGCTGCTGGGTTCGATTTCGACGTTCCTGCTGCGCAATACGGACTGCGACATCTTGGTCGTGAAGTAGGTTCCTTCCCGTCGGCGCAAGGCCTGCGGGGTTATCACGCCGACGTCCTCGCCGCTTCGCGGCTGCGGGATGTCGGCTTTGATAACCCCTCCCGGCCTTGCGCCTTCGTCACCGTACTTCAGCGAGTTGGCTGATAAAAGATGGCGTGCCGCCCCCCTTTGGGGGGGGGCGGTCGAGAAGGGC